>SAMEA3663028__coassemble_187_pt1 | contig 27984 bp, 18 predicted proteins | sample SAMEA3663028__metabat2_high_PE_022 | metagenome-assembled genome bin SAMEA3663028 (sample SAMEA3663028) | pig gut metagenome | biome: pig gut; feature: pig-associated habitat; material: faeces | place: France | collected 2012 | reverse complement strand
CCCATCGTCTTCTCGCTCATATAACCAAGCGAAATGGAAGGAAGGGCAGACTGACGGGCAGCTGACAACTGACTGCGACTCATCTCCGTCTGGCTCTCAGCATATCCCAAAGTGGGATGCGACGCCATTACCTGAGCGTACCACATGTCAAAGTCAGAAGGCAGTTCTGACGCTGCATAAGCCGTATCGGCCAACTGAAGCCTTTCACCGCCGTTGAGTCGGGCGAGCTGGGTCATCACGGCCTGACGCTCTGTCCCCGCCTTCTTAAGCTCAGTCACTATCTGTGAGAGGCCAAGACGGACGTTGTTGAACTCAAGCTTGTTGCTTGCGCCTGCCTCCAAGCAACTTTTCTGTGCCTGATAGATGGCGTCGGCATGACTCATCCTACGCTCCAGTTCGGCTATATACTTGTTATAATACACCACGTCGATGAGTGCTTCTTTCGCCTCAAGCAATATTGCACTTCGTTCGGTCTTATACTGCCAATCCACCATGTCGTCGCGTCGGCGAGCCACCCGCGTCTTGGCACCTGTGATGGTAGGAAAGTCAAACTCTTGACTCACGCTGATATCCGTACGATTACCTATCGACGAAGGGTCGCCCCACAGTTTGTTTACTCCCACCTCCGGATCGGCAAGGGCATTGTCTGCATGGTTAGCACGTTTCTGAGCCTCAACAGATTTCACCATTGCCTTCAACGTCGTGTTGTGGGCTTCTATTTCTGCCATTGCCCTCTCTATGCCATTTTGTGCAAAGAGAGTGGAAGTAGTCATTATTGCTACAAAAAATACCGTTCCTCTATTCATATTCAAAAAATTTATGTAATTGTCAACTCTTTACTCATTTCTTTAGTCCCCTCTTCTCCGTCAACAGATACATCACAGGAATGATAAACCCATTGAGGATAGTGGAAGTGAGCAAACCGCCAAGGATGACCTTTGCCATCGGACTCTGTATCTCATTGCCAGGCAGGTCGCCGCCTATCACCATTGGTATCAAAGCCAACGCCGATGTCAAGGCTGTCATGAGTATCGGGTTAAGACGGTCGGCAGAGCCTTGCATCACACTTTGTTCCAATGTCATGCCACTCTCGCGCAGATCGTTGTATCGCGACACAAGCAACATGCCGTTGCGCGTAGCTATGCCGAAAAGCGAGATAAATCCGATGATTGACGGGATACTCACCACGCCACTCGTCATCCATATAGCCACCACGCCGCCAATGAGAGCCAACGGCAGGTTTACCATTACCACAGCCGACTGTCTGACATTATGGAACTGACTGAACAGCAGCATGAAGATGACAAGCAAAGAGAGCAACGACGTCAAGGTAAGCGTTCGTGAGGCTTCCTTCTGGCTCTCAAACTGTCCGCCATATTCCACATGATAACCTTCAGACATACGGACGTTCTCATCCACCTTCTTCTGTATGTCGCTCACCACGCCAATAAGGTCTCGTCCTGCCACGTTGCACGAAACTACCACCTTACGCTGAGCATTCTCACGACTGATGGTATTCGGACCGGCAGTTGACGTTATATCTGCGATATTCTCGAGAGCCACCTTTCGTCCACCGGCATCAACCATAAGATGACGTATTCCCCAGATACTTTGCCGGCTGGCATCGTCCACCTTCAACGTGAGCGCAAATGTCTGGTTTCCCTCAAATACCTGCGACACCTCGCGACCCTCAAGCAACACTTCTATCATATCAACAAACTCAGGCATCGTGACACCATATTTAGCCAGTATGGTCCGCTTGGGCTTTATGGTGAGCTGAGGGCGCTCCACTTGCTGTTCCACGTTAAGGTCCGCCACCCCTTCAATATCCTTGATGTTCGACTTTATCTCGTTTCCGATCTTAAATATATGGTTCAAGTCAGGGCCAAACACTTTTATCGCTATGCTGGCACGAGTACCAGAGAGCATGGCGTCGATACGATGACTTATGGGCGATCCTACCTCTACATTCACTCCCGGTATCTCACTAAGACGCTGACGGATATCAGACAACAACTCATCCTTGCTTCTGTCTTTCAACACGTATGGTGCTTCTATCTCCGACGTGTTGACCCCAAGGGCATGCTCGTCGAGTTCGGCTCTACCCGTCTTCCTTCCCACCACCTTTATCTCTGGTATGGAAAGAAGGATTTCCTCAGCTCGGTGTCCTATCTTGTCAGACTCGTCGAGGGCTATTCCTGGCAAAGTGCTTACGTTGATAGTGAAAGAGCCTTCGTTGAATGGAGGCAAGAAGCTGCTACCAAGACCCATGAATACCACTATGGCTCCCACCAATGCTGTTCCTGTTGCCGTCACTACAATGCGCTTATGACCCAAGGCCCAACACAAGGCTTTAGTATAAGCCTCTTTTAGCTTTCGTGCCACATAAGGCTCGCGGCCTTCCTCGTTGAGTTTTCCTTTTGCTAAAAGGAAGCTACACATCACTGGAGTCATCGTCAGCGCCACCACTGTAGAAGAACAAAGGGCAACGATAAACGCCACTCCTAAAGGCTGCAACATTCTTCCCTCCATACCAGAGAGAAAGAATATGGGCACAAAGCTGGCTATGATTATCAACGTGGAGTTGAGGATAGGCAGACGCACTTCCTTTGAAGCCTCAAAGATTACCTCTATCACCGGTCTTCGCTCGCCATCGGGCAACATCCTATTGAGGCGTAACCTACGATATACATTCTCCACATCGACAATGGCATCATCCACGAGAGAGCCTATGGCAATACACATACCTCCAAGGCTCATTGTATTGATTGTCAACCCCATAAAATGCAATGCCACAATAGCGGCAAGCAGCGAAAGCGGAATAGTGACAAGTGAGATTATCGTTGTACGCACGTTCATCAGGAAGAGGAAAAGTATGACCACTACAAGCACACCGCCTTCTATCAGCGCGCTCTTCACGTTGTTTATACTACTCTCGATGAAATGCGACTGGCGATAGACATCGGTTGACATCGTCACATCAGCCGGCAGGCTCTTCTTCAGTGTCGATATGGTAGAATCGAGGGCTTCTGTCAGTTCCAAGGTGGACACCGACGGCTGTTTCGTCACGGTCATCATCACGGCTGGTTTGCCATTATACGATGCTGTGCCCATACGTGGCATGCGGTTGCCCACCATTACTTCGGCAATGGCGTCAAGACGAATGGGAGCTCCTGACGGCGACTTCTTCACTACTGCCTTCCCTATCTCTACAGGGTCATTGGTGGTTAGCAGTCCGCGGATGATGTACTCGTTGCCATACTCATACAGAGTGTTTCCTGCCACGTTACGGTTCATATTACCGACAGCGTTTATCACCTCGTTAAGTCCTACACCGAAATGCTTCATGCGTTCGGGACTAAGCTGTATCTGATATTCACGTATATCGCCTCCTAACACAGCCACTTGTGCTACTCCTCCCGACGACATCAGACGTGGACGAATGGTCCAGTCTGCAAGGGTGCGTAGCTCCTGTAGCGACGTGGAGTCAGAAGTGAGCGACACAAACATCAGCTCACCAAGTATGGACGACTGTGGACCCAGTGTCGGACTTCCAATGCCTTGTGGTAAGGCGTCGCTAATGGTAGATAGTTTTTCATTAACTATCTGACGGGCACGATACACGTCGGCACCCCAGTTAAACTCTACCCAAACGACAGAGAACCCGTTGGTTGACGACGATCTCACACGACGAACATCGGTGGCTCCGTTGACGGCTGTCTCTATTGGGAAAGTCACAAGGCGCTCCACCTCCTCTGCGGCCATGCCTTTTGCCTCAGTCATCACCACCACGGTAGGGGCATTAAGGTCGGGGAATACATCGACTTCCATATTGTCGGCAGTATAAAGACCACCTATTGTCAACAGTACTCCCATTATGAGCACCACGAGACGATTGTCGAGCGAAAATCTTATTATCTTGTTCAACATAATCGTAGATATTAGTGGTTGTGATTATGTCCTTCAGGAATCACTGATGACGCTGAGGCGAGTTTTACTTGGTAAGCCCCAACAGTAACGACACTCTCGCCAGCCTTTAGTCCGCTGACAATCTCAGTACGTACGCCATCGGTCTGACCAATCTTCACCTCACGCTTCTCAAAGATGCCTTCCTCACCCTTATGGTCGTGAGCCTCTGCCTCGTGGGCATGGTGGTCTTCATGCTCATGAGCATGTTTAGCATGTCCATGGTCATGATCTTCATGCTGTTTTACATATACATAATATAGACCCTGTTCTTCGGTCAACGCGGTATTAGGCACAGATATCACGTTCTTTCTCTGCTTGAGCAACAGATAAACCTCTACAAACGACCCTGCAATAATATCGCCTACATTGTCAAACTCGAATGTGGCAGGAAGATATGCTGAGCCTTCGGGCAACGTCCGGCTATACGATACCAGTTTTCCATTGAGTTCAGATAGCTTATAGATGTTTTCATTTCCCGTGGCACGGAAGTTAGCACTCCTTATTTCATCCATGTTCCTGTATGCACATTCCGGTACATCAACAACGAGTTGCTGACGGCGGTTCTGAGTGACAACAACTATAGGGTCGCCCACATTCACATAGTCGCCAGACTTCACAAGCAACGACTTGACGAAACCTCCCCGGCCGGCAGTCACGACAGCACTTCCGCTACGAGACGACGCCACACCCTCGTATGTCACACGTGCAGTCTCGTAGTTTAGTCTTGCCTGTTCGTATTCGCGCTGAGAGACGATATTATCGTCAGCCAAAGGTTTTATCCTCTCCAATTCTCTCTTTGCAGCATCGAATGCAGCCCTTGCCTTAGCTATAGGGTCGCCATCCTGTAGGTTGCGTGCAGTAATGTCAGCCACGGCTTGTCCTCTTGCCACTTCACTTCCCTCCGACAACGATGCGTCACGAAGAAACACGATACCACTCATCGTGGCGGCAACAGTCTGCTCGTCACCCTGCCTTCTAACTATTTGTCCGGCTGCTTTCATCACAGCGGTAAAATCTCCTTCAACCACTGTCTCTGTCTTTATACCAGCTTTTTCCATCTGTTGGTGAGTCATCACTATCTCACCTGCATGCGACTCATTTGTCTCTCCCTCATGGTCGTGAGAGCCATGAGTTGTCTTTCCCGATTGACAACCTGCCAACATGCAAGTTGCCATCAAGACAAAGAATATATAAATATGTCTCATTGTAATTCTTGTTTTTGTAAACTTGTCTTTTTCTTTTGTTTATGAGTATTTGACGCTCATTCTTTTTCCAGCAAGATATCAACAAAAACAAGGAGGGGCTCTCAGCCCGCATAATCCTCCATAGCCTTCCAATAGCTTTTTTTTGGACTGACAATAAAGATTTTGCTTCTCTTCAACAACTACATCTCTTACATGCCATTCATAGCCAAAAACGACAAACAATGGCAGGAGATAAACATCAAATGCATTCCTGTTATTGCCTGCCATAACGTCAAGCCACTGTGCATTCTTTATACACGAAGAGCAATCCTCATGTTCACTATCTCCATGATGTTCAGTATGTTCGTCATTAATATCATTGTCTATCCCACATTGTTCCATTATCATGCATATAGCCTCACCATGATGATGAGGAGGAATAATAGGAGCTATCAACACCGACATCACCCCTATTGTCCACACTATAATGAGAAAGATGCGTTTCATTTCAATAACACTTATTTCGGTTCTGACGTTCCCAACTCTTCGTCCACCATGTTTGTCAGGTCAACAAACTCTGCTATTGAGAGCTGCTCAGGACGACGGGTCATAATATCATGATTGAAAAAGCCCTCACTCACCTGAATGCCGGCAAACAACGGGCGCATACTCACTCGCAACATCTTTCTGCGCTGGTTAAACACCGTCTTAACCACTCTCTTAAACAACTGCTCGTTACAACCAAGTTCTGTGGTCTCGTTACGGGTCATTCTTATCACCGCGCTCTTCACCTTTGGAGGCGGATTAAACACGCCCTCATCCACCGTAAACAGATACTCCACGTTATACCATGCCTGGATCATCACACTCAGTATGCCGTATGCCTTGTTTCCTGGAGACGAAGCCATTCGTTGGGCTACTTCACGCTGTATCATACCAGTGCAACAAGGTATAAGGTCTTTATTGTCGAGCATCTTAAAAAATATCTGTGATGAGATGTCGTATGGATAGTTTCCAGTTAGCACAAACTGCTGACCGTCGAATATCTTGTTTAGGTCCATACGCAGGAAATCCTCACCTATTATATTATTAATAAGGCTCGGGAAACGTTCGTAGAGATAATTCACCGACTCGGTGTCTATCTCCACCGCCTTCACTGGACGGGGTTTTTCAATAAGATACTGTGTGAGTACACCCATGCCAGGCCCCACTTCGAGAACAGGGAGCTCGGGACAGGCATCGACCGTGTCCGCAATACGTTTGGCTATCGAGAGGTCAGTAAGGAAGTGCTGACCGAGATTTTTCTTTGGGCGTACTTGTTTCATATAAAAATATTCTTAAGAGTAATGTATGGTATTTTAGGGAGCACGTCCCTTTTAATTTCTTCAAAAAGAAAGAGCGCAACCCTAAGATTGCGCTCTCTTTTTGTTGGGATACCCGGACTCGAACCAGGAAAGGCAGGACCAGAATCTGCAGTGTTACCATTACACCATATCCCAATTTTGTATTGCAATCGTGTTGTTCCCTGATTGCGAGTGCAAAGGTACGGACTTTTTCTTAATCCTCCAAACTTTTCCTGCATTTTTTTTGTTTTTGCCTTAAATATTTCGTTTTTTCTTACAAAACTAATATAATATCGAGCAAAAAGGTGGAGTCAAGGATTCTCTTTAATTACTTTTATAGGTTTCCTCGCTCTTTGTCGAGATAATATTTGTATGTTGCCACTGTAAGTTCGTCGCATGCCGCTTCGTCACACACGACAATGGCCTTTGGGTGCATCTGCAACATAGAGGCAGTCCACTTGTGCGACACATTACCGTCAACCACATGCTGAAGCGCGCGTGCCTTATGGTGACCATTACAGAGTAGCAGCACCTCTCTAGCAGCCATCACGGTACCGATACCAACGGTGAGAGCCTGTTTTGGCACGAGGTTCATGTCGCCGTCAAAGAAGCGGCTATTTGCGATGATGGTATCAGTGGTAAGTGTTTTGATACGTGTCTTTGATGTCAGTGATGAGCCAGGTTCGTTAAATGCGAGATGACCGTCAGGCCCTACTCCACCCATAAAGAGGTCTATTCCGCCAGCATCCTCTATCATCTTCTCGTAGTTGTCGCACTCTTCCACAAGATCCTTGGCATTGCCATTGAGGATATGTACATTCTCCTTTTTTATATTTATATGCGAGAAAAAGTTAGTCCACATAAACGAATGGTATGACTCGGGATGATTCTCGTCAAGATTAACATATTCGTCCATATTGAACGTGATTACGTTTTCAAACGACAGTTCTCCCGCCTGGTATTTCTTGATTAGCTCCCTATAAAGTCCCAAAGGAGACGAGCCCGTCGGACAACCTAATTTAAAGGGCTTCTCCGCTGTTGGATTTGCCTCAACGATTCTCTTGGCTACATAGTCAGCAGCCCACTTAGACATCTTATCGTAGTCTGGTTCGATAATTACTCTCATATATTTTTTCTTTTTTGTCCGCAAATTTAGTAAAATATCCTATATTGACAAAGAATTTATCGATTTTTTTGCAATAATTATTTAGAATATCGACTGTTGGGTGGCAGTAGTAAGCAGTTCGAGCATCTTCATGCCTATTACCGAATTGCCTTTTGCGTTTAGTCTCGGGCTCCATACCGCAACAGAATAAAGGCTGGGAAACACCGCCGCGATGCCGCCTCCTACGCCACTCTTTCCTGGAAGTCCAACGAGATAGGAAAAGTCGCCTGCCTCGTCGTAAAAACCACAAGTCTGCATGATGGCATTGATACGTTTCACTTGCGAACGCGTGAGATAGACATCCGTATAATCAAACGGTTTGGTATGGTCGGCAAAGGGCAAGAAGGCATGTGCCAGTTCACGGCAACTCATTTCAACCGAGCACATAAGGAAATAGAAGCGCAACACTCGTTCTATGTCGCCCTTAATATTCCCGTGATATTTCAGAAGATTGATGATAGCTGCATTGAGATAGCCTTGTTCCCGCTCTGATTCTGCCACTGCATGATTATAGTTTATAGTATTGCTGCCCGACATATTTCTGACAAATTGTAGGAAAAAACCTTCGGGATCTTTCAGTCGTTCACACAAGATGTCTGTCATCACGATAGCTCCGGCATTGATAAAGGGATTTCGTGGTTTACCCTGTTCTATCTCTAACTGTACAAGCGAATTGAACGCTGTGCCTGACGGTTCGCGTCCCATACGTTCCCATAAGCCCTCGCCCTCAATCGAGAAGGCCATAGCCAGTGCAAACACCTTCGATATACTCTGTATTGAAAAACGAGTGTCAGCCTTCTCGTATGTGTAAGCTGCACCTCCTATTGTTTCTATGCAAATCCCCATCTGGTCAGGATTAACATTGGCAAGAGCCGGTATATAGTCTGCCTGTTTTCCTTGCCCTTGCAGAGGACGTACGCTGTCGATGATATTCTCTACGATTTTATTATATTCCATTGTTGTTTGAAGTTTTATCGCAAGTTATTCCAGGTTATTTCATTCGGGCAGCAAAGGTAACGTATTTTTGCGACACTAACAACAAAAGAGACAAAAATCAACTCTTTTTTCACTAAAGTTATATCTGCGGCATATCAATCAGGTTGTTTGCTATGGCATAAATGGTCAAACCGGCAAGAGAACGTATCTGCAGTTTGCGTACTATGTTGCGACGATGGGTGACGACGGTGTTGACCGAGATGAAAAGTTTATTGGCAATCTCCTTATTCGACATGCCCTGCACAAGACAGACTATTATCTCTTTTTCTCGCTCAGACACAGTCTCAGCACTATCAGGACACTTTATCATGTTTGTGAGGCGTGCCGTCACATCGTCGGCTTTCACTTTCTCCTCCAACAGTCGGATGGCTGGCACAAACAGCACTTCCTCGACATTGCTATGGTTTGCCAGCCACTCCTCATTATTATATATATCATAGAGAGTGGCGGTGAGCTGGTGGTTAGCAAGTCCGTTATGTGGAAGATACTTGATGATGATATTTTTCAGCTCAAGGAATTTGCCTGTAGTGTCGCTATGGTGCTTAGAGAATATTTCCACGTTATAGTTCGTCATCTGCTCTCCTCTAAGCAGAGCCTCAACATAAGGGAAGAGAGTCTTCTCCTCGTACTTCATATGCAGATGTATGTCGTGGGCATACTCATCATAGAGACGAATGATGAGCGGCGCCAGATTGTTTCCGCCACATAGCGATTCCTCGAGTTTACGGCGTATAGTAGGCAGTTGGAAGTCGAGGAAATAATTATGCGACGCCCGCAGGTATGTCAGGAGCGTGCTGGCAGAGATCTTGTCGTCGGTTTCCTTTGGTGTGAAACCATTTATCAGAAAGTTCACTACTGTGACAAACGTGTAACAGTCAACACCTTGTTCGCGACACACTTCCTCCACAGTCTTGTCCCCAAAACCCAATCGGATGCCAAAGGCACCCAGTCCCTGCAACATGCTGTAATTGTCGCTGATTAGGTCAATCATCTTGTCTCCAGCTTCGTATAGTTTCAACCTTTTCATTTCTCTATGACTTTATTTTGGGCGCAAAGTTAGTCATTTTTTGCCATTCTTACAATACCAAAAAATAGGTATTCGTCATTATTTCACAATATTAACATCACTACAACAAGGTATCGGGGTAATCTTTTATTGGTATCATGAGACACTCACACCTTGTAGAATACTATGTTTTGCGTATTTCAGATTACTACAAAACCATCTACCTTTGCAGCCCAAACAAAAGGATTAGAAAAAGAAATGAAAAAAAGATTTGTACTTATGGCTTTTGCCGCGATTGTGGCCAACAGTCGTTCATATGGTAACGACACTATTCTGGATTATTCCGACAACAACACCCCAGAGTTATCAAAAGACGACAGACATAAAGAGCACCACGACAACGACATACATCGCACTGTGAATCTCGACGACGTGGTAGTGTCGGCAAACAAAAGTGTGGTAAAGCGTAAAGACGCGCCGGTCGTGGTAAATGTCATCAGCGCAAGATTGCTTGAACAGGTCAATGCTCCCGACCTTGCAAAGACCCTTTCCTACCAGTCGGGACTAAGGGTGGAAAACAACTGCCAGAACTGCGGTTTCCCACAGGTGCGCATCAATGGTCTCGAAGGTCCATACTCACAGATTCTCATCAATAGCCGTCCCGTGGTAAGCGCCCTTGCCGGCGTCTATGGATTGGAACAAATACCTGCTGCCATGGTCGATCGTATAGAGGTGGTGAGAGGCGGCGGCTCGGCCTTGTTCGGGGCAAACGCCGTGGGAGGAACGATAAATATCATTACCAAAGACCCGAAAAGCAACTCCTTTGAATTATCCAACACACTCTCGTCAATCGGCGGCAAGGCATGGGAAGACTATATGGGAGCTAACGCGTCGCTCGTAGGACACGAAAACGAATATGGTCTCTCGCTCTATCAGTCATACCGCAACCGCCAACACTATGATCACGACGGCGACGGATTTTCAGAACTCGGCAAGCTCTCTTCCCACACCTTTGGTCTGCGCGGTTTCTATCGTCCGTCAGCATTCACCCGTTTGGGATTGGAATATCACACCACCAACGAATTTCGTCGTGGCGGCAACAAGTTTGACCTGGAGCCACATCTCACCGACATCACCGAACAGACACGACACATCATTAATAGCGGGGGCATAACATACGATATAGCATGGAAGGAATGGGCACAGAAAGTGTCGTTATTCTCTTCTGTCCAGCATGTGGACCGTAACAGCTACTATGGAGCACAGCAAGACCCTAATGCTTACGGCAAGACAAAAGATATCACTTATGTCGGCGGTGCCACATATACCGGTCGTTTCGGTCATCTGATCTTCTCGCCTGCCACGCTCACCGCTGGCATTGAATACCAATACAACTCTCTTCACGACATAATGACTGGCTATAAGCGCGACCTGAAGCAAGACGTGAGGATTGCCAGTGCATACGGACAGGGCGAATGGACCATCCGTCAGTTCACCGTGCTCACTGGCCTTCGCATCGACAGCCACAACCTTATAGACAATCCCATCTTCAGTCCGAGGGTGAACGTCATGTGGAAGCCTGCCAAAGACATTCAGGCTCGTGCCACATGGTCAACAGGATTCCGTGCGCCACAGGCTTACGACGAAGATCTCCACGTTACAGCCGTGGGTGGCGAAGGTGTACTGATAAAACTTGCCGAAGGATTAAAGCCCGAACATTCCAACAGTTTCAGCGGATCGGTAGATTGGACTTTCCGAAGCGGTCACTTCCTTTTCAATATCCTCGCCGAGACGTTCTACACCTCACTCACCGACGTGTTCTATCTGCAAAACATCGGTGTGGATGACAATGGCTTTACAATACAGGAGAGACGCAACGGCGACGGAGCGGAAGTATATGGAGTGAACATTGACGCAAAGGCAGCCCACGGCGACAACTTCTCTCTTCAGGCAGGACTCACCATGCAACGCAGCCGATACAAGGAGTTCACTACCTGGAGCGAAGACCCGACGGTAGCGCCTGTAAAGGACATGCCCCGTACACCTGACGTTTATGGCTATTTCACCATGAATGCCAAACTGGCAAAGCGTTTCGACCTGTCGTTGTCTGGCATTTATACCGGCAGGATGTATGTGCCACATTTCGGTGAGCAAGACGAGATGGTCCACACCCCATCCTTCATAGAACTATCTGCAAAAGCCTCTTACACATTCACGTTAGGTCATCATCTTAATTTCCAGCTTAACTGCGGCATACAAAACATGTTCAACGCATTCCAGGAAGACCTCGACCGCGGCGAGTTCCGCGACTCAGGTTATTTCTATGGTCCGACGCAGCCACGCACGATATTCGTTGGTGTGAAGATATTCTAAGACAACAGAGTGAAAAATTCCTCTTTCCGCAAAATTCTTCATCATTTATTCTACATTCTTCATTATTCTTCGTACCTTTGCACCCGTTTTTTAACATATTCACAATTAACAAAATGTACAACAACAATTCAAACAAGAAGCAGGGCGCTATCGTGTTCAAGCATTTTGGACGCAAAGGCTACTCGCTGTTTGCTTGTCTTGGACGTGAGGTACTGGTGGGTGTGCTCAGCGTTGCCACGCTGCAACACGCCAGTGCCGGAAGCGTCAGCGTAAGACAAGTGACAGCAGACACCATTGCCACCAAGACCGACCGCGAGATGACGCTCGACGAGGTGACCATTAGCGGTTCTAAGGCACCTCTGACACGCGCCCAGGCTGCGAGAATGGTAACTGTACTGGAACGAGCAGATATACAGGCGGCGCCAGTGCAAAGTGTTAACGATTTGCTGAAATATGCCGCAAGCGTGGATGTCAGGCAGCGTGGACCTATTGGAGCGCAGACTGACGTGAGCATCAGAGGCGGCAACAGCGAGCAAATCACTATCTTGCTCAACGGCATCAACATCTGCGACCCGCAGACAGGACACAACGTGTTTGATTTCCCAGTTGACATCAGCGAAATCGAACGTATTGAAGTGCTCGAAGGACCAGCAGGCAGGGTCTATGGAACATCGTCGCTGCTTGGTGCCATCAACATCATCACATCGCCACTTAAGGAGACAAGCGCCTCGGCTCATGTAGAAGGCGGCAGCTATGGCTATCTCTCTGCTGGAGCCTGGGGAAACATCGCCCATGACAAGTGGAGCAACCAGGTGTCGGGCAGCTATACGCGCTCTGACGGTTTTATCCGCAACAGTGCAGGCGGCCTTAACGGCGACTACAGCGGCGGGAAGGCGTTCTACCAAGGCTCGTATGACGATGATGACGTCAGGGTAAACTGGCATGCTGGCATCTCTACAAAAGACTATGGCTCGAACACTTTCTACGGAGCCAAATGGGACGACCAGTTTGAGCATACCCTCAAGACATTCACTGCCATACAGGCGGAGACGAAAAAAGGCAAGATACACCTCAAGCCTTCGATCTACTGGAATCACTCCAACGACCGCTTTGAGCTCTATCGCGACGACGAACAGAAGGTGCCATTCAACTATCACAGGACAGACATCTTCGGAGTGAACCTAAACTCATATTTTGACTGGACATTAGGACGCACCGCCGTGAGTGCTGAGCTGAGAAACGAGGACTATGTAAGTTCGAAACTCGGCGAGCCTCTCAACAATCCGAAACCAATACACGGCACCGACCGCACCTACGCCTATGGCATCAACCGCACTAATGTGAGTTTTGTGCTGGAACACAATATCCTGCTCGAACGCTTTACGCTGTCAGCCGGATTGGTGGCCACGAAAAACTCGTGGAGCGACATGGCAATGAAGGTTTATCCTGGCGTGGATGCCAGTTATCGTATAGGCGACGACGTGAAATTGTTTGCCTCATACAACACCTCGCTGCGCATGCCTTCATACACTGAACTTTACTACTCTATCGGAGGACATGTGGCAGACAAGAACCTGAAGCCAGAAGAGGTGAATGCCATCGAGGGCGGCGTGAAATATGCCGCACACGGCATTGCCGCACAGGCGAGCGTGTATCGCAACAACTGGAAGAACATGATTGACTGGATACGCCACACAAGCGACGGACCTGACGCTCCATGGGAATCAGTCAACTTCACTGAGGTAAAGGCGACGGGATGGGAAGCACAGCTGTCAATGAACTTCAAACAGCTGCTACCAGGACAGACTGTCTTGAAACACTTTAATGTCTCTTACAACTATCTGTTCCAGAGCAAGGACATTGACAACGACATACAGAGCAAATACTCTTTGGAGTATCTACGTCACAAGTTTGTGTCAAACCTCCAACTCAATATCATCGACCGTCTCGCCCTCGGCATCAACTTCCGCTGGCAAGAACGTCGCGGCACTTACACCGACTTCGATGGTGAAGTAAAGAACTACAGTCCCTACTCTATCGTTGACGCGAGACTATGCTGGTCGGCTCCACGATACAACATCTATGTAGAAGTGAACAATCTCTTCGACACAGAATACATAGACTATGGCTGCGTGCCTCAGCCTGGGACATGGCTCATAGGAGGCGTCTCAATAGATATATAGAAAAAATGTATGAAGAATGTGGAGTGAGAATTCTCACTCCACACTCTTCACACCTTCTTCTGATTTATAAAACGAAGTAATAAAACCTTCTTATTTCTTATTCTACGAAGTTAAAAAGCCTTCTTCTGCTGTTTTGTACTACGACGGGGAAACTCCATTATCTCCCTTATACTGCGACGGGATGACACCATATTTCTCTCTGAAATACTTCGAGAAATAGCGAGGATTGTTGAATCCCACCTTGTAACTTATCTCGCTCACTGAGAGCTGGCTCTTGAGAATGAGCTGTTCGGCGTGACGGAGACGAATGTCACGAATGAACTCTGACGGCGTCATGCCAGTGATGGCCGTAAGACGCTTGTATAGATGCACACGCGACATGTTCATTGCTTCGCTCATGGTCTCGACGGTGATGTCGCCATTAGAGAGATTGTCTTCCACATATTTTGTTGCAGCATCCACCAGTTTCTGGTCGAGACTTACTATCTGCACATCTGTTATTGTAGGAGTGATGAGAAGTTTCTCTTGCCGCACTACAGGTGTAGCTTTCTGACTTTCAGCAGGTTTCATTTCACTTATCTGCGTCATAAGAGTCTCTACACTGTCAAATACCTGTTGTTGCTGCTCGTAACGGCGCTCGTCGTTTTCGCCGCTCATCAGCGTGTCGAGCTTGGTGAAGATATTGTCGAACGACAGTCGCAGTTCGTCGCTGATATTGTCGTATGCCGTCTTTGCCTCGCGGCGTTTACGCATCTCCTCTTCCTTTTCCATCTTCAGTTTCTCGAGTCGGAGTTTCTTTGTCTCGCGATGATGCCACATACGTACCAGCATAGCCACGACGATGACGTAGATGATATAAGCCCACCATGTGGCCCAGAACGGCGGTCGCACCACAATCTCAAGTCGGCTCTCATCGACGCCCATCTGATTGCGGTCGTCGAGGAGTTTTACGACGAGTGTGTATTTGCCCGAAGAGAGACCTGTGAACGAGATGTTCGGGTTGCCAGCCTCGGTCTTCATCCACTTGTCGCTGAATCCATCGAGTCGATATACATATTGCGAACGGTTTTTTATCAGTCCTTGGTCTGATGCCATCTGGATGGTGAACTGGTTCTCGTTGTGTTTTAGTTCCACCCGTCGGCTTTCGTTGATAGCTTCTGGCAGTATGACATGTCCGTCGTATTCCTTTCCCACCTCAATCTGTTGTCCGTAGAGCAGGAAGCCGCTGAACACGGGATATCCCACAATCTTCTGACTGCCAAGGCGTTCTGGATCGATAATATCGAGACCGTTACTGCCTCCGACGAGGACATGTCGGTCGCTGGTAAGGCAGACCGAGCGTTGGTTGTACGGGCCAGGCTGGAGTCCGTCTCTGTTGTTATAGTTGCGGATATCGTACTTCCACTCTCCATTCGACATGGTGAGCTGTATGTAAGATAAGCCATATTCTGTTACAACCCAAATGTTATGGCGTGAGTCTTCGATGACCGAGCAGACGTTATTTCCGGAGAGTCCGCTTTCCTGATCGAGCAGTGTCACCACGCCCGTAGTATTGTCAAGCACATTCACTCCTGCCGACGAGCAATACCACACCAGTCCGCGCGAGTCCATCAGCACTTGTGTACAAGCTGAGGCGACAACCGACGAGCGTGTGGCATCCTGGTCGAGTTTCATGTTTACCACCTTACGTTTCTTTGGGTCGATGAGCGAATAGTTGTTTGATGTTCCGACAACGATCCATCCTTCAGGTGTTATCTGCATCGACGAGACGTAGTTGCTCGAGAGATGTGAGTTTGTCTGGTTATATGTCGAGATTTTCCCATCCTTTTCAATACATTGCACGCCGCCGCCAAGTGTTCCTATCCAAATATTCTTGTCGGCCGACTCTACGACAGCCCACACATTGTCGTCTGAGAGTGTACCCTTGCGCATGGCTGTGAACTTCCCATTGGCATAGTGGATGAGTCCGCCGCCAAAGGTGCCGAACCAAAGTGTGCCGTCGCTGGCACAACGGCTCGTGACGATGATGTCTGACGAGAGTCCGTGGGACGCCATGGTAAAAGACTGACGTTCGCCTGTCACGGGGTTATATCTAATGATTCCGTTGTCGTTGGTTCCGAGCCAGTAGTTGCCTTCCTTGTCTTCGGTCACGGTGTTGATGCTGCCCAAGGCCACGTTTTTCACGTTGTCTTTGTTGAGCACCACCTGGTTGACGCCTCCGGTATATGTGCCTATCCACATCTGGTTGTCGGGCGAGCGATAGAGTCTAAGGAGATTATGGTCAGACACGCTCGACTCGTTTGCCTTGTCGTGGTTGTAGTTGTACAGTTCACGTTTCGCATAGTCGATGATAAACAGGCCCGAGTGATCGGTGGCTACCCACATCCTGCCGAGATTGTCTTCCTGAACGTCGCCTATGATTACGTCTGAAGACATTCCGCCGATGCCGAGACAACGCAGATAGTCAGTCAGAGAGTCGAACCATCGCTTATACCGATGGTCGTAAACATAGCACCTGCCTTCGCTTGTCACCCAGTAGTTTCCTTTCCGGTCCACATAGATGCGTCTGGATACAGCTTCATGAGGCTGTACCTTTTTTATGTGCTTCGACACCCACGACACGCGCTTCTCCTCTCCTATGAGCGACATGAGCACGCCGCAATTGGTCATCACGAGTGTGCTGCGCCCGTAAGAGGCTATTGAGGTGACGGTCTGTTTTCCCTTTACGCCGAAAGCATTGTTTATCACATCAAAACGCGCCTTTGTCCCAGTGCGTGGGTTATAGTAGTAGAGATCGCCTTCCCATGGTTTCATCCAGTAGTTCTTGTCGCGGTCAATAAACACCTTCTCTACATTATTTGTCATTCCCACCTTCTTACACCAAGGCGAGAGGTCGTGTATGAAACGCTCCTTCTTCGGGTCATAGACGCAGTATTTTGTTTCCTGCTGCACCCATAGATATCCGTCGATATCCTCATAGACATTGTCAACATGGTCGTTGAGGAGCGAGACGGTGTCTTTCGTGCTGGAGTGGAAGACGCGGAACCTATATCCGTCATAGCGGCTGAGTCCGTATTTCGTTCCTAACCACACGAAACCCTTGGAGTCTTTCAGGATGCAGTTGACCTGAGAGTTTGAAAGTCCGTCGCGCGTGTCGAGGCGCTGGAACTTTATCTGTGGCGTTTCTGCCACGGCCGTTAGCGCCATCATTATCAAGGCTACAAGCGCTACGGTCAATCGTGTAATTTTCCAATATTTCATCTTTTGCGATATAAGTAGGTTTGTCTGTTCTATATATATAACAAGGTGTAGGTTTTATCTTTGCTTTGCCGACGTGTCTCTGATGACGAGTTTCTGCGGCACGATCACCTTTCTCACCTTAGTGTCGCCGTTGATGGCTTTCATCAGTAGCCGACACGCCTCGTATCCCATTGTCTGCGACTGGTCGGCGATGACCGACATGCGCGGTGTGACGTATTCGGTATGCAGGTCGTCTGAGAATCCTATTAGCGCCACGTCGTCGGGAATGTGCATCTTCATCTGCCTGATGGCCGAGTAGGCGGCGAATGTGACGATGTCGTTGAAAGCGAGGATGGCATCTGGCCGATTCTCCTTTGACAGCAGTTTCATTGTGTTGTCGAAGGCGGTATGATAGTCTATCTTGTCGCACACCACCACTTCGCGATCGATGGGTATGCGATGTTCTCTCAGGGCTTCGAGATATCCGTGTTTACGGCGTTTCACCATGTCGAGATGGTTTGGTCCGCCGATAAAGGCGATGTGGCGGCTTCCCGTCTCGATAAGATGTTCGGTAGCCATCTGCGCCGCCTCGTCGCCGTTGGCCGTTACGGTAGAGAACTTGTCAGACATGCACGTGCGTCCGAAGAAGACGAGAGGAATGCCCATATCGGCGATTTCCTCGAAGTGGGAATAGTCGGTAGTGTTCTGAGCAAGGCATGCGATGATGCCCTCCACGTGCATATCTATGAAATTGTCCACGACCTTCGCCTCTTTCACGAAGTCCTCGTGACTGTTGGCGCTGATGACCGAATATCCGGCTTTCGAAGCCTCTTCTTCTATTCCGTCAAGTACGGCGGAGTAGAAATGTGTCACCAGATTAGGTACCACCACCCCGATTATTTTCGGCGCCTCGCGTCTCAGGCTGCGGGCAAAGGGATTAGGGCGGTAGTTGAGTTCCTTGGCAAGTGCTTTCACACGCTGCTGCATGTCAAGTCCTATCTCCGGGCTGTTGCGCAACGCACGGCTAACGGTGGCTATGCTGACACCAAGCTGCTTTGCCAAATCTTTCAGTGATGTTCTATGTTTTCCGTTATTCATTGTCACTTTAGGAGTCTTTTATTTCTTAGGTTTTGCCTTTCAGAGTGCAAATATACATGATATTTTTTAAAATCGCAAGCGTTTACGTAATTTTTTTAGTCAAAAACTTGATGATTAACAAAAAAAACCTTATCTTTGCAGCAGAATTTGCAATGAGTAATGAATAGTTGATAATAAGTTAGTTAGAAAACGTAAGAAAAGGAAGGGCTGTCGGGAGACAGCTCTTTTTCATTTCGAAACCTAATTAACATATCATTTTTTTGAAGTTAAAAAAAACATCATAACATATATGACATACGCAATCATCGGCACCGGCGCCATCGGCGGATACTATGGTGCAAAACTAAGCAAGGCAGGATTCGAGGTTCATTTCCTCCTGCATTCAGACTACGAATACGTGGCTGACAACGGACTTACCGTTGACTCTTGCGACGGGGCTTTCCGGCTCGCCGCACCTGCTATATATGACGATACAAGAAAGATGCCGCAGTGCGACGTGGTGATAGTGGCGCTGAAAACCACCAACAACCAGCTGCTGCCAACGCTGCTCACACCGCTGCTGAAACCCGACACCATCGTGCTGCTGATACAAAACGGCATCGGCGTAGAGGCTGAGGCAGAGAAGATGATGCCGGGCATACAGCTCGCTGCCGGACTCGCCTTCATCTGCTCGGCAAAGGTCGGACCAGGACACATCAACCACCAGTTCTATGGCAACATCAACATCGGTAACTACAACTGCAGCGACACCGACAAGTATAACCGCCTGATTGACGACTTCCGAAAGGCGGGAATAGGAGCCTCCGACGTGGACTATTATGAGGCAAGATGGAAGAAGGCCGTATGGAACATGCCTTTCAACGGCATGACCGTGGCTCTCAACACTACCACCAACCGGCTCCTCGACAACTCTTCCACCAGACAGCTCATCTACGACCAGATGCTCGAGGTGATAGGAGCTGCCAACGCCCTCGGCATAAAAAACATCGACAGTAGCTTTGCCGACAAGATGATACACAACACGGTGAAGATGCCGCCCTATTCGCCAAGCATGAAACTCGACTTCGACAACAATCGACCCATGGAGATTGAATATCTCTATACACGACCCTTGGCCGAGGCAAAGGCTGCCGGATTTAGAATGCTGAAGTTGGAAATGCTGGAACAACAGCTGCGTTTTATAGAAAAAGAACTGAAAATAAAAGTACAACATGATTGATTATATAAAAGGTGAACTCACAGAACTCACACCCGCCATAGCCGTGGTTGAAGCGGCTGGCGTGGGGTACGCCATGAACATCTCGCTCAACACCTTCACAGCCATACAGGGAAAGAAAGAAGTGAAACTCTACGTCCACGAGGCAATACGCGAGGACGCTCACGTGCTCTTCGGATTTGCCGCAAAGAAGGAAAGGGAGATGTTCCTGTTGCTCATCACCGTCTCGGGCGTAGGACCTAACACGGCACGCATGGTGCTCTCGTCGATGAGTCCCGCCGAACTGTGTAACAGCATCTCAACGGGCAACGAACGCATGATAAAAACCATAAAAGGCATAGGACTGAAAACGGCACAACGCATCATCGTCGATCTGCGCGACAAGATAGTGACACTCGGCATCACACAGGAAATACCTGCCGGAGGCAGCATCGAACAGCCCGTAAACAACCAGGTGAAAGACGAGGCGGTGAGCGCACTCACCATGCTCGGCTTCTCGCCCGCCCCATCGCAAAAGGTGGTGGTGAAGATTCTGCAAGACAATCCCGCCATGCCGGTAGAACTGGTGGTGAAAATGGCATTGAAGATGATAAAGTAAGAAAGGCAGTGATTTTACTTACAGATTATAGCCTTACGGCTCAAGATACCTATAAATTGTAATTTTTGCCACTTTTCTTTATTTTTTTATGCCATTATGACACTTGTTTCACAGAAAAAGTGTAATTTTGCAACCGAAAACAAGAATAAACAGTCAAACATCAATAAAAAGAAATGAAAAAGATTAGAGCAGCCGTTGTGGGATACGGCAATATAGGACGCTATACCATACAGGCTCTCGAAGCGGCCAACGACTTCGAAATAGCTGGTATAGTACGTCGTAACGGAGCGGAAAACAAGCCCGCAGAACTCGCACAGTATGACGTGGTAAAGAACATTCGCGAACTGAAAGACGTGGATGTGGCTATTCTCGCCGCACCGACGCGCTCTTGCCCCGACTTCGCAAAAGACATACTTCCTCTCGGCATCAACACCGTTGACAGTTTCGACATACACACCCGAATCCTCGAGTATCGCAACGAGCTGATGCCAATCAACAAGGAGACCAACACCGTGTCGGTAATAGCAGCCGGATGGGATCCAGGTTCTGATTCCGTGGTACGCACACTGATGCAGAGCCTCGCTCCTAAGGGCTTGAGCTACACTAACTTCGGTCCAGGCATGTCGATGGGACACTCGGTTTGCGTGAAGTCGAAAGAAGGCGTCAAGAACGCTCTCTCAATGACTATTCCTCTCGGCGAAGGCATTCACCGCCGCATGGTGTATGTGGAACTCGAAGAGGGATACAAGCTCGAAGACGTGACAAAGGCCATTAAGGCCGACCCGTATTTTGCCAACGATGAGACACACGTGTTCCAGGTGGCATCGGTTGACGACGTGCGCGACATGGGCCACGGCGTAAACCTCGTGCGCAAAGGCGTCAGCGGACAGACACAGAACCAGCGTCTGGAGTTTAACATGAGCATCAACAATCCCGCACTCACCGGCCAGGTGCTGGTGAACGTGGCCCGTGCTTCCATGCGCCTGCAGCCAGGATGCTACACCATGATCGAAATACCTGTAATAGACATGCTTGAAGGCGATCGTGAGGAACTCATATCTCACCTCGTATAATATATACCACACACAAAAACGACATCATATAAACCACAACAAGATGGGAAGTTAAAAGACACAACGTCTATTAACTTCCCTTTTTCGTATATTAACGACAACAGGAGAATGAAAGCTCCATATTATTTTCTGCTATTTTCTTTCATATTATTTTGCTGAAAGGAAAAAAAATGGTATCTTTGCACGAAAATACTATTTCGATAACTTAAAAAACATATAGTCTGATGAAATTAAAAACCACATTACTGACCATCGCCGTGGGAGCAACATTCGCTGCCTCGGCACAGACGGCACCGAAACTGAGTGCCGACAACATTGATGAAGTACTGAAAGCCATGACACTCGAGGAGAAAGCCACGCTGCTCGTCGGTGCCACAAACCAAAGCGACGCCGGCAGCGGCGCCATGGTGGGACAGACAAAGAAACTCGTGCCAGGAGCAGCCGGAGTGACAGCCGCCATACCGCGACTCGGCATCCCCATGCTCGTATTAGCCGACGGACCGGCAGGAGTGCGTATCGACCCTCTGCGCGAAGGCGACACCAACACTTATTACGCCACCGGCTTCCCCGTTGGCTCAACGCTCGCATCGACATGGAACACACGACTCGTGGAAGAGGTGGGACGAGCCATAGGCAACGAGACACGCGAATATGGCGTTGACGTCATCCTCGGACCAGGCGTCAACCTCCACCGCAACCCGCTCTGCGGACGTAACTTCGAGTATTACTCTGAAGACCCGCTGCTCACCGGACGCATTGCCGCCGCCTATATCTGCGGCGTGCAGAGCCAAGGCGTGGGAACAAGCATCAAGCACTTCGCCGTCAACTCTCAGGAGACCGACCGCACACGCGTAGATGAGCGTCTCTCAAAGCGTGCCCTGCGCGAGCTATATCTCCGTGGCTTCGAGATTGCCATACGCGAGAGCGACCCATGGACCGTGATGTCGTCATACAACAAGATCAACGGCGAATTTGCACAAGAGAGCTACGCACTGCTCACCGACATACTGCGCAACGACTGGGGTTTTCGCGGTATGGTGATGACCGACTGGACCGGACTGCGCAACACTGCAGCACAGGTGCATGCCGGCAACGATCTCATGGAACCTGGCTACGACAACCAGATTGAGGACATCATCAAAAGCGTGAAGTCGGGCAAACTCAAGGAGAGCGACATGGACATCTGCGTGCGCCGAATACTCGAGCTCTGCGTGCGCTCGCCAAAGATGAACGGAGTGGCCTTCACCAACAAGCCTGACCTCAAGGCTCACGCCCAAGTGACACGGCAGTCGGCAGCCGAAGGCATGGTGCTGCTGAAAAACAACGACGTGCTGCCTATGCAGAAGATAAACAAGGTGGCGCTCTTCGGAGTGAACTCTTACGACTTCCTGCACTGCGGATGCGGCTCGGGCAACGTCAACGTGCCTTACGTCATCGACATGGTCAACGGACTGAAGAACGCCGGCATCTCAACGACCAAGACCCTCACCGACATCTATCAGAAATACGTCGAGTATGCACGCGTGAAGTTCGAGGCTGACCGCGAGACCACCAAGTGGTTCCAGATGCCACAGTTCGGAAAGGTGAAACTGCCCGAGATAGAGATCTCGCAGCGTTGCATCAACGAGACATGTCCTGAAGCCGACGCTGCCATCATCACCATCGGCCGTCAGGCTGGCGAAGGCATGGACCGCGACATAAAGACCGAGTTTAACCTCACCGACCTTGAGCGCGACATGATATTCCGTGTGAGCGACGTCTTCCGTCTGGCAGGCAAACCCGTCATCGTCATCCTCAACTCTGGTTCGGTAGTGGAGACGGTGTCGTGGCGCGACCGCGTTGACGCTATCCTCATGGCTTGGCAACCGGGCGAAGAGGGCGGCAATACCGTGGCCGACATTCTGACAGGAAAGGTGTGTCCGTCGGGCAAGCTCACCATGACATGGCCAGTAACGGCGTCCGACCATCCTTCCACTGCCAACTTCCCTCAAGACGAGCTCTCGCTCTATTCTTATCGCGAGATGAAAGGCTGGGGAGCGCCGATGAAGGGCTTCGACTTCACCAACCACGAGGAAGATATCTACGTGGGCTACCGCTATTTCGACACCTTCGACAAGCCCGTGGCTTATCCTTTCGGCTATGGCCTCAGCTACACAAGCTTCACTTACGGCAAGCCTGCAGTGAAGGTAAATGGCGACAAGGTAGAAATAAGCGTCTCGGTAAAGAACACCGGAGCCGTGGAAGGCAAAGAAGCCGTACAGGTCTATGTATCAGCACCAGAGGCGGGACTCGAGAAGCCTGCCAAGGAACTGAAGTCGTTTGCCAAGTCACGCTCGCTGAAGCCAGGCGAAAGCGAGACACTGACAATGACCATCCCCGTACGCGACCTCGCCTCTTACGACGAACAGAACAGTCAGTGGCTTGTGGCTCCAGGCCAATACACCTTCGCCGTAGCCGCCAATATCAACGACATCCGCGGCACTGCCAAGGCCACACTGAAGCAATATACGGAAAAAACCTCCGACGTCCTCGCCCCAACAGCACCTCTCAATCTCTTGAAGAGGAAATAAGACGTGAGAAGTTACACTCGTGTAAAACCGCTTTCATTGTTATGGTAAGATAGTGGTAATAGAGTGTGGAAAAGGTGTGATGATAGAATGTAGAATGGTTGTGATAATAGAAAAGCCCTATCCGGATGAGAACTGGATAGGGCTTTATTGTGTTATTAAGCTTCAAGGTAAAGCACACGACTTGAATAGTGTTACTCTGCCTCGAGGTAAAGCACACGACTTGAATAGTCAATCTGCTTGCCCCAATCGAGGTTGTGAGTGTAAGGAATTTCAAGTCCGTTGGCCATGAGATATTCTCCGGAGAAAGACTTGCCCTCAAACTTGAGTGGAGTCTTGTCGATGCGGTTCAGCTCACGCACGCGGTAACGCTTGGCAGGATCAAGACCAGCCATCTTCACTCTTGGCAGATGCTGGTTGACGAAGGTCTCTGTCTTCCACCAGTAGAAGACGGCCTTGTCTTTTGCATCGTCGATATACATCATCGAAGCCACTCCGAGATTGTCGTATGGTGAGAGGAGGCGGTAGATATTACCGAGTTGTACCACTGGTCGAATCTGCTTGTACTCGTTGATAGCTTTGCGGCAGAGTTCCTTTTCGTCGGCTGTCATGTTCTTAGGCTGAATCTCCATGCCGAGACGTCCGCTCATGGCAACGTCGATACGATACTTAAGAGGCACGACGCGCTGGGTCTGATGGTTGGGAGCAGCGCTGATGTGCGATGCCATGGTCTGAGCTGGGAAGAAATAAGAAGTGCCCCACTGCATGTAGATGCGCTGCAAGGCGTCGGTATTGTCGCTCACCCAGAACTCGTCGAAGTATGGCATATATCCCCAGTTGGCACGTCCGCCTCCGCTGGCACAGTTTTGGATGACGAGGTCAGGATATTTTGCACGAATGCGCTTCAAGGTCTTCACCAGTCCGCGGTGATACTCTATGAGCATGTGGCTTTGGTCGTCGGCAGAGAGATACTGTGATCCGTGGTTGGCGAAGTTCATGTTCGAGTCCCACTTGATATAATGTATTGCAGGATATTTTGTCATCATGCCGTCGATGACGTCATAGACAAAGTCCTGCACCTTCGGGTTGCTCATGTCAAGCACGAGCTGAGTGCCGCCACGACCGTAGAGTAGGTCACGTCCGGGAGCTTTTATCACCCAGTCGGGATGTTGTTCGTAGAGTTCGCTTGGATTGTTTGTCATCTCAGGTTCGAGCCAGATGCCGAACTTTATGCCGTGTTTCTTGGCGTCGTCGAGAAGTCCGCCGATGCCGTTAGGCAGCTTGTTGGGATCCACTTTCCAGTCGCCGAGCGAAGAGTTGTCGGTGAGTCGTGGATATTTCTCTCCAAACCATCCGTCGTCCATCACAAAGAGTTCGCCTCCCATCGATGCGATGTCAGCCATCATCTGGTCCATTCCCTCCTCGTTGATGTCGAAATATACGCCTTCCCACGAGTTGAGCAGAATGTCTCTCACCTTGTTTCCGTGTGCGAGCTGATAGTTACGTCCCCAGCGGTGGAAGTTTCGGCTCACGCCGCTCATGCCTTCCCGGCTAAAGGTGAGGGCGAGTACTGGAGTAGTGAATGTCTCGCCACGCTTGAGGTGATATTCCGATGCTTCCTCGTTGATACCTGCGAAGAAGAGATGGCTCTCGTCGTCGTGAGTGTTTACGCGGAGCTTGTAGTTGCCGGTGTAGCAGATGGCAGCTCCGATGACGTCGCCATCGTTCTCACGTCCCTTGCCGTCGAGCGAGAACATCACTTCGCCGTGTGAGGTATGCGAATTGCGAATGCCGTCTTTATTCTCTATCACGAGCATACCTGGCTTCAGCGGTTCTTCGCTCACCCTGCCTTCGTTGGCCCACGAGCCGTAGAGATGCGACACCCATACGTTGCCTCGTCTTATGGGCAGGCAGCCCGAGTCGTAGCGGAAGAGAGTGACGGTTTTCTTCTCTGCATGGCTTATCTCAGTCCAAGTCTCGATCACATCGACATCATTGTATGTACGATAGCAAACATTGACAAAGAAAGGCATCTTCTTGTCTTTCATCTTCACCACATTGACAGTAGCGTTAGCCTCCTGTCGGGTCTCGGTGCCGGTGACCTGCAGCTGCAGAGTCATGTCGCCGTCTGCATGTCGCACGGCGAGACACGGTTCGGCTGCGCAGTTATATCCGTATGCTGGATAAGCGCTGTAGCTATGACTTTCTACGTCGATAGCCGTCTGAAGGTCGGCGGCAGAGAGTCGTGTTCCGTAATATACGAACTTTAGATCCTGACCGTTTGTGGCATCCACGACGAGCGAGGTGCGTGGCGTGGAGATGTTGATGTTTTCTGCTTGCATGCCTAACGAAGCGAGGCAACACGCGATGAATGTTGTTAGTTTTTTCCTATTCATAAATACTTTTATTTAGGTTATGTAAATGTTTTGGGATGCAAAGTTAGTGCAAAAGTGCAAAACATTATGATACTTTTTTAGCAGGTGTTAGTATTATCAAGCAAAGACCGCACGAAACGCCTTTTTTTCAAGACGTTATCGTGCGGTCGTTATCTCGCAATTTCAATTTTTACTTAGCTTTCTTGCAGCAATCCTGACTTTCAGCCTTGTCGCAAACCTGCTTCTTGGCGCAAACCTTCTTGTTGCCAGCCTGCTTCTTGCACTCGCCTTGCTTCTTGCACTCGCCTTGCTTCTTGCATTCGCCTTGCTTCTTGCACTCGCCTTGCTTCTTATCACAAGCCTTCTTGCAGCCGTCAGCAGCCTTTTGGCAACATTCTTTCTTACACTCCTGTTTCTGTTTTGGACAGGTCTTCTTGTCCTGTGCGAAAGCCACTACCGACATCATCAGTATGGCAAACATTAAGATGTACTTTTTCATTCTCTTTCCTATATTATTGTTATACAAAACTTGTCAAAGCCCACATTCCTGCGGCTTTACGGCGCAAAGATACGAAATAATCTGATATCGGCAATGCTTTTTTTGTGATATTTTGTAAGCAAAAAGATTTTTTAAGTTTTCACCATTTCAATTTGCCATACTTTTCCTTATACCACAACTGCCATGCGTTGACCATGTTCTGCCACAACACATAGGCTCCGGGAGCTACGGCAGCTAACGGATTGAGGAACGAGATGGTAAGCCAGATGCCGACGACGGTGTTTTTCTGACCTAATGCTTGTCCGGCGCTGATGCTCTCGCCGTAAGGTCGGCCGACGGCCTTGCCGATGGCGAATAGCGACACGCACACAGCCAAGGGGAGTAAGAGCAGCCACACGAGCGTCATTCCCGACACCGTGGAGGCGAGGATATTGCGCACGGTGACACCCGAGACAATGGCGAGGTTGATGCACCAGAGATAGAAGGCGAGGTCGCGTTTGGAGCGTAGCCAGTCGGTAAAAGCCGGAATGATCTTTCTGCTGGTGAGTGCAAGTGCGAGAGGCACGACGAGCACGACGGTTACATTTCTCAGCACCATGAGCATGGCAGAGAGGAAAGTGATGTCGGCCTCTTTCTCCACCATTGGGAAGAACAGCGGAATGATGACCGATGTCACCACGTTGGCAATGATGGTATAGATGGTGAGCGAGGCGATGCTGCCTCCCAGTTTCTCGGTGACTACTGGAGCGGCTGCTGCTGTAGGACAGATGATGCAGATAAACACGCCCTCGAGGATGAGTTTCATGTCGGCATCAGTAGTCAACGTTATCAGCCAGACGAAGAGTGCCGACAAGGCAATCCTTATGCCCTGCAACTTGAAATGCCACACCCGCGGTCTGAGTTCCTTGATCTGTATCTTACAGAAGGTGACATAGAGGATGGTGAACAGAATGACGGGCATCACGTCAAGACACAGCGGCCCCGCCACGTTGCCAATAGGCTGCAGTTGCTCGATGCGTGAAAAGAGCAGATACGCCACCACGCCGACAAAGAGCGATACGGGCAGTGAGAAACGCTTGAAGAATCTTATCATGTTTAT
>SAMEA3663028__coassemble_158_pt1 | contig 30344 bp, 31 predicted proteins | sample SAMEA3663028__metabat2_high_PE_022 | metagenome-assembled genome bin SAMEA3663028 (sample SAMEA3663028) | pig gut metagenome | biome: pig gut; feature: pig-associated habitat; material: faeces | place: France | collected 2012 | reverse complement strand
TCAGTAAATCTACCATCACGTGGTGCACGTGCGTCGGCGATAACGATGCTGTAGAACGCATAACCCTTACGGCCGCCGCGCTGTAATCTGATTTTTGTTGCCATTTTTTTGTTTTAATTTTTTATTTGTAAGTTTGAATTAATGCTGCCATCCCGTGGCAGCGAGTGCAAAGGTACAAAAAAATATCTTTATCGAAATGGAATATTTTGTGTTTTGCATACTGCTTATGTTTTTTTAACGCATTTTTCAATTCTTTTTAACTAATGTCACACCACATTGCATGCCGTTGACATTCTTCATTAACGAAGTTACTGTAGATATTGTTGAGTTTGTTGATGTGCTGCCAATCTGTTTTAGGAAGGAGAGGAGCTTGGTGGCATCGGTGACAAACATCAGTTGGTTGCCCTCTATCTGAGTGGTGAGGGTGGTGGTGCGGTAGTTGTGGATAAGGTTTAGCTTAGAGTCTTTAATGCTCCATTTCCCGCTATATTTCTTCTTGCCGAAGGTTTCGGTAAAAGTGCCGTCGCTTTTGAAGGTAAGTGTCATTGCGCCTTTCTTCAGCCCGACCTTTTCCAGTTGTGTCTGGAGTTTTTTTTCAAGCGACGATGCCGCTACCTTTGCCGCAGCGTTTGTGAGAACGTTTTCCGACTTAAGTACTATTGCAGGTTCTTCGTATGTCCATGTGCCGACAATATTCTTTTCGGATGCTTGTTTCTTGGAGGAGAATATTGAAGTGAGACCTGAGATGACGTTATCCGACGAACTGTTTCCGCCGAGCACGTTGTTGAGGATGCTTCCTAAGTCACTTTGGGCTGTCGCTGTCTGATAGGCAAATGCCACGAGGCATAATATCGCCGCTTTTACAATGTTTCTTTTCATAATTTTCAATGATTAATATCTTTTTCAAGCCGCAAAATTACATATTTCTGTTCATTCCTGCAACAATCTTGTGAAAAAAAGAATAATCTACGTGTTTTTTTTTAAAAAAGGAAACGTATTTCCTAAAAGATTGTTATCTTTGCAGTGATTTTTAATCGATTGAAGTATGACATTGGTGATAGTGTTGATATTTATAGTGGGATATATCCTGCTCGCGACAACGCATCTTACAAATGTGAACAAGGCTGCCATTGCCATGTTCATGGGCACGGTAGGATGGGTGTTGTACATTTGCTATGGTACTGACTTTGTGATGAGCCAGCACCCAAGAGAGTATTTCGACTTCTTGGCCGGGGAATTACCAAATAGCGATCGGGTGAAGTTTTTCATTTACGACAATATATTCCTTAAATATGTGGGCAAGGCAGCGGCCATAGTCATGTTCCTACTTGCCACGATGACAATAATAGAAATACTTAACAACAATGGTTGTTTTGATTTTATCACTGAATGGATAAGAACAAGAAATTCCAAGAGATTGCTTTGGACAATAACCATTGCCACATTCCTGATTTCTGCCAATCTCGATAATCTGACCACTACAACCATGATGCTTGTGGTCATGCATGGCATCGTGCAAAACAGGCGGCAACGCATGCTCGTCGGGGCGGCTATAGTGTTGGCTGCTAATGCAGGTGGATGTATGACCGTGATAGGCGACCCGGCAGGAGTGATCCTTTGGGGAGAAGGAGCTGTCACGGCAACGAATTTCTCTGCATATCTTGTCTTGCCGGCTATCGTTGCATGGGCATTGCCTACATATCTTATCGGAAGGTGTCTGCCTTCAAGAATTGAAGTGGAGTGGCCTGCAACGCCTTACCGAGGAGATGATACCAACCTCAACCGCTGGCAACGCTTGTCAATGCTTGTGGTGGGAATAGGCGGATTATGGTTCATCCCGACGTTCCACAATATCACAAAGTTGAGTCCTTTTCTCGGGGCTCTCTGCGTATTGTCTGTGCTTTGGGTTGTAAACGAGGTTTACAATAGAAAACTTATGAATACCGAACAGATGATACAACGTCGGTTTCCCCGATCGCTACAATATGGCAGCCTGCAGATGATACTCTTTGTTATGGGCATAATGCTCGCCATGGGTGTTGTAGGAGAGACGGGATTTTTCGGAACAATATCCGAATGGATAGACTATAATATTCATGATGTATGGGTTATTGGCATTATATCGGGTATGCTCAGTGGGGTGGTGGACACATTCACCGTAGTGATGACAAACATCTCGCTGTACTCAATTGTTGATGCAGGATCACTCCAGCATTGGGTTGACTCTGACTATATGGCTTGTTTCGTGCAGAATGGTATTTATTGGAAAATAATGGCTTTTACAACATCTATCGGCGGTTGCATGTTATGTTTCGGTTCCGCCAGTGGATTGGCACTCATGAAAATGGAGAGGATGCACGTGGTATGGTATTTGAAAAATTGCACACCGAAGATACTGCTCGGATGGATTGTAGGATTGATTGTCCTGTGGGCAGAATCATTAATATAATAAGGTTGAAAATAATATAAGGTAGAGAAAATACATTAAAACTTAAAAAATATGGCTAAGATTAAGACTATAGGAGTTCTTACCTCAGGCGGTGATGCTCCTGGAATGAACGCAGCAATACGTGCAGTGACACGTGCCGGCATCTGTAACGGATTTAACATAAAGGGTATTTATAGGGGATATGACGGACTTATCAATGGCGAGGTGAAACCGTTTACGACAGAGAACGTCAGCGGTATCATCATGCAGGGAGGCACAATACTGAAAACTGCCAGAAGCAAGGAATTCATGACTCCCGAGGGAAAACAGAAGGCTTACGACACCATGGTGAAGGAAGGCATAGACGCTCTCGTTGTCATTGGTGGTAATGGTTCTCTTACCGGTGCTCGTGACTTTGCAGCTGAGTTTGATGTTTGTTGTATCGGTCTGCCTGGCACTATCGATAACGACCTCTATGGCACAGACTCCACCATTGGCTACGATACCACACTAAATACTATTCTCGAGTGTGTGGACAGAATACGCGACACAGCACAGAGTCATGAACGAATATTTTTTATTGAGGTGATGGGTCGAGACGCCGGATTCCTTGCACAGAACAGTGCAATAGCAAGCGGTGCCGAGGCTGCTATCATCCCGGAAGACTCTACCGATGTTGACCAGTTGGCTCGGTTTATGGAACGAGGCATACGTAAGTCAAAGAAAAGTTGTATCGTGATAGTGTCGGAAAGTCCTAAATGTGGCGCTCTTTATTATGCCGACCGTGTGAAAAAGGAATTCCCCGATTACGATGTGAGGGTTTCCATATTAGGCCATCTGCAGCGTGGAGGACGTCCTACAGCCCACGACCGAATCCTTGCCAGCCGAACCGGTGTAGGCGCTATCGAGGCAATAATGCAGGGACAGAGAAACGTGATGGTAGGTGTAAGAAACAATGAGGTCGTATATGTTCCTTTTGCAGATGCTATCCGCACCGACAAGCCACTTGACATGAAACTCATCAAGGTGCTTGATGAGTTGAGCATATAATACGTTTTTTGAAAAAAAGACTGTAAAGAAGGTGAGTTTTTCTTTTTTTTGGATAGGTAAAGTCGAAAACTTTGCATTTTCCTTTGAAGATTCAAAAAAAACACCTAACTTTGCAGACACAATGATTACCTATAAGTAGAAAAACTTATAATAAAGAAAAAAGACAATTGAATTAAAAAATTAACAATAAAGCGTATGTCACAGATTAATGGACACATCTCACAGATCATCGGACCAGTCATCGACGTGTTCTTCGATACTAAAGGTCAAGATGCTGAGAAAGTGTTGCCTAAAATTCATGATGCTCTCAAAATTGACCGTCCAGACGGCCGCGAGCTCGTTGTCGAAGTACAGCAGCATATAGGTGAAGACACCGTACGTTGTGTGGCAATGGACAACACTGACGGACTGCAACGTGGACTCGTAGTAAAGCAGACAGGCTCACCTATCGTTATGCCTGCTGGAGAGCAAATCAAAGGCCGAATGATGAATGTCATTGGACAGCCTATTGACGGTATGGAACCTCTTAGCATGGATGGCGCATATCCAATCCACCGTGAGGCTCCAAAGTTTGAAGACCTTTCCACACACAAGGAGATGCTTGCCACGGGTATCAAGGTCATCGACCTGCTTGAGCCGTATATGAAGGGTGGTAAGATCGGACTCTTCGGTGGTGCCGGTGTAGGAAAAACGGTGCTTATCATGGAGCTCATCAACAATATAGCCAAAGGACATAACGGATATTCTGTCTTTGCCGGAGTAGGTGAGCGTACCCGTGAGGGAAACGACCTCATTCGAGATATGCTCGAGTCCGGCGTTATCCGCTATGGAGAGAAATTCAAGAAAGCCATGGAAGAGGGGAAATGGGACCTCTCGCTCGTTGATCCCGAGGAGTTGAAAAAGTCACAGGCAACACTGGTCTATGGACAGATGAACGAACCGCCAGGCGCACGTGCTTCTGTCGCATTGTCAGGACTCACCGTTGCCGAGGAGTTCCGCGACCACGGAGGCAAGGACGGAGAGGCTGCAGATATCATGTTCTTTATCGACAATATCTTCCGTTTTACGCAGGCAGGATCCGAGGTCTCCGCCTTGCTTGGCCGTATGCCTTCTGCCGTGGGTTACCAACCGACATTGGCTTCGGAAATGGGAACTATGCAGGAACGCATCACCTCGACTAAGAAAGGATCTATCACGTCTGTTCAGGCAGTATATGTACCAGCCGACGACTTGACAGACCCAGCTCCGGCTACTACCTTCACTCACCTTGATGCCACTACCGAACTTAGTCGTAAGATAACAGAGTTGGGTATCTATCCTGCAGTAGATCCGCTGGGTTCTACCAGCCGTATCCTCGATCCGCTTATCGTTGGAAAAGAGCATTATGATTGTGCCCAGCGCGTGAAACAGATACTCCAGCGTTACAAGGAGCTTCAGGATATTATTGCCATCCTCGGTATGGATGAGCTCTCTGACGAGGACAAGCTGACTGTAAACCGTGCTCGTCGTGTTCAGAGATTCCTCTCGCAGCCGTTCACAGTGGCAGAGCAGTTTACGGGCATTCCTGGAGTGATGGTGCCAATCGAGGACACCATAAAGGGATTCAATATGATTCTCGATGGTGAGGTTGACGACTTGCCAGAACAGGCATTCCTTAATGTAGGAACCATAGAGGCCGCCATAGCCAAGGGCAAGAAACTGATGGAGGCCGCCAAGGCTTAATGTCTAAATAACAACGAATTATGAGTTTGAGATTAAGAATAGTATCGCCTGAGAGAATAGTGTTTGATGGTGAGATTGAGAGTGTGACTGCTCCTGGCGTGTCAGGAGAGTTCCAAGTTCTCAAGGATCACGCTCCGCTCATCTCTTGTCTTGACAAGGGAACGGTGGTGTATGTTGACGGTGAGGGACGCCATGAGATGGAAATATCAAGTGGCTTTGTTGAAGTCAACAAGAACAAAGTCAGTCTCTGTATAGAATTATAAATGGTGCTGAAGATACATTAATGGAGAAGCAAATTGTCAGACAGATAGGAAATACCTTTATCAAAAGAGGGGTCGGCTTTACTATGGCTGTGGCCATGGTTACGCTTGTCGTGGCTTTCACCACGTCCAACGAGTGGATAGTTATTCCAACTGTGATAGGTTCATTATATACTTTATCTATGGTAATAGTCGAGGGACTCCTGTGGATAAGGATAGCAAGCCGTTCTGTCGATGGTCTTACCACTTTCTATTCTGCCGTATCTGGATTCCGTATGTTGCTCACTTTAGCGGTGATGTTCGGGTATTATCTAGCTTGTGGTAGGGAAGAGATGCTGGGCTTTTTCTGTGTCTTTGCTCCATTCTACGTAGTACTATTGGTGCATCATTCGATATATTTCGGCATGAAGTCGAAAATCATCGATCAGCTCAATGACGAGAACAATTAATAATGTCAAACAACATTCATAACACATAGATTATGAAGAAACGAATAAGGACAATAATCATGGTGCTCGCCTTAATGGTGACTCCGTTCCAGGTATTTGCCTCCGAAGAGGCGAAGGAAGGGGAGTCGCTCAATATCCCCGAGATAGTGCTCGAGCACCTGTCCGATTCCTACGAGTGGCACATTGCCTCTTATGAGGGAAAGCACCTTAGTGTTCCACTACCAGTCATCGTACGTAGTTCGGAGACCGGAGAGTGGTTCATAGGAACGGCCCATGGCATTGAAAGCAGCAACAGATTCTACTTTGATGCTCTACACCATGGGAAGATATATGAACATCTGTCTGATGGCTGCAATGTCCGTCCGCTTGACCTTAGTATAACAAAGGCAGTCGCACAGATATGGATAGTAGTTGCAGTGCTGCTCATAGTGTTCCTGTCATGTTCAAGATGGTACAAGAAACATGACGAGAAGAGCGAAGCTCCAAAGGGCTTTGTCGGTGCAGTTGAGATGCTCGTGATGTATATCCACGACGACCTTATACGTCCGTCAGTGGGTGAGAAGCATTATAAGCAGTATGCCCCATATCTTCTTACGGTATTCTTCTTTATTCTCACCACTAATCTTATAGGACTCATTCCTTTATTCCCTGGTGGTGCGAATGTAACGGGAAATATCAACGTCACCCTGTTTCTTGCAGTATGTACTATGCTTGCCATCAACCTTTTTGGCAACAAGGAATATTGGAAGGAAATTTTTTGGCCCGAAGTGCCTCTTTTCCTTAAGGCATATCCGGTGCCTGTGATGCCGGTCATCGAGTTCTTTGGTGTGTTTACAAAGCCTTTTGCTCTGATGATTCGTCTCTTTGCCAACATGATGGCAGGTCACGCCGTGATGCTCAGCTTCACATGTGTCATCTTCCTCGGTTGGTCGATGGGCGTCGGCTTCGGTATAGGACTCAATCTTTTCAGCGCATTGATGTTGCTGTTCATGAACTGTCTTGAGTTGCTCGTCGCTTTCGTCCAAGCTTATGTGTTCACGATGCTTAGCGCCGTCTTTATTGGCCTCGCACACAAGGAACACGAACATTGATTTATTATTAGACAAAGAAATTATTAACAATTAAAAACTTATAAAATTATGATTATTTCAACACTTTTGGCTGCTGAAGGTCTGGCACAGCTGGGCTGCGGTCTCGGAGCAGGTATTGCAACAATTGGTGCAGGTTTGGGTATTGGTAAGATTGGCGGTAGCGCTATGGATGCCATCGCACGTCAGCCAGAGGCAACAGGTAAGATTCAGACAAACATGATTCTAACTTCAGCCTTTGTAGAGGGTTGTGCCCTCTTTGCTATTGCAGCTTGCGCATTCCTTATTAAGTAATTCAGTTGACAAGTTGACGAGTTGACAAGTTGACGAGTTGACAAACAAAAATTCATCGAATGGAAAATTTGCCATCAATTTTGACCCCTGACCTGGGACTCCTGTTCTGGATGCTTATCGCCTTCTTGGTAGTCTTCGGTGTACTGGCAAAGTTTGGTTTCCCAGCCATTGTTAACATGGTTGACAGCCGCAAACAGTATATCGACGAAAGTCTGAAGAAGGCACACGAGGCTTCTGCCCGTTTGGAAAACATCCAGAAAGAAGGAGAGACCATGTTGCAAGAAGCACGACAGAAGCAAGCTCAGATATTAAAGGAAGCTGCAGATACGCGCGAAGCAATCGTGAGCAAGGCTCAGGAACAGGCACGCCACGAGGCTGCACGACTCATCGAGGAGGCAAAGGCAGATATCGCACAAGAGAAAGCCGCTGCCATCTCCGAGATTCGTGCGCAGGTGGCTGAACTCTCCGTCAAGGTGGCTGAGAAGATTCTCCGCAAGGAACTCGATTCTTCTGAGAACCAGATGGAGACCATTGACAGACTGTTGGATGAAGTATCTGTAAAATAACAATAAATTGACATGGACATCGGAGTAATATCTGTAAGATACGCTCGTGCGCTTCTCAAGGCTGCAACAGCCGCAAAAACCGAGGATAAGGTTTGTCAGGACATGACAATGCTTGCCAAGAGTTTTATCGACGTGCCGCAGCTGAGACAGGCCATAGACAATCCCATGCTCTCCAAAGATAAGAAGCGGGAATTGCTATCCACAGCCGCAGGAGGCGGCGTGGATAGCCTCACTGCTTCGTTCATAGCACTTGTGCTGAAGGAAGATAGGGAGAATGTGATACAGTTTATGGCCAACTCGTATGTCACTTTATATCGAAAGCAGAAGAACATCATCCGAGGCAAGCTCACGACAGCTGTGGCCGTCTCGCCTGCCACAGAGCAGAAGATGCGGCAAATGGTCGAACAAAAGACCAAGGGAACTGTAGAGTTTGAGACAGAGGTAAAGCCGGACATTATTGGCGGGTTTATTCTCGAATACGATACTTACCGGCTTGACGCAAGTGTACAAAGCCAGTTAAGGAACGTGCTCAACGTGTTAAGAAAATAATAAAGTATTTGTTTTATGTCAGACAAAATAAAACCAAGCGAGGTGTCGCAGATGCTGCTACAACAGCTTCAGGGCATCAATGGAGGACAACAGTTTGACGAGATAGGAACGGTGCTCGAGGTGAGCGACGGCGTAGCTCGAATATATGGACTCCATAATGCTGAAGCTAATGAGTTGTTAGAGTTTGAAAACGGCACTATGGCTATCGTGATGAACCTTGAGGAGGACAACGTCGGTTGTGTGCTCCTCGGTTCAACTGAAGGCATCAAGGAGGGCATGGTCGTGAAGCGTACAAAGCGTATCGCTTCTATACGCGTTAACGACAATATGCTCGGTCGTGTCATCAATCCACTCGGTCAGGCTATAGACGGAAAGGGTGACATTGACTTGACTGGGGCTTTTGAGATGCCTCTTGACCGTAAGGCTCCTGGAGTTATCTATCGACAACCGGTGAAAGAGCCGCTGCAGACGGGTCTTAAGGGTGTTGATTCAATGATTCCTATCGGACGTGGACAACGTGAGCTCATTATCGGCGACCGACAGACGGGCAAGACCGCCATTGCCGTTGATACCATCATCAACCAGAAGAGCTTCTATGAAGCTGGAAAACCAGTATATTGTATCTATGTAGCTATCGGACAGAAGGCTTCCACTGTTGCCGCACTTGTAGAAAATCTTAAGCAGCATGGAGCCATGCCATATACCATAGTGGTTTCGGCCACTGCAGCCGATCCTGCAGCTATGCAGTATTACGCCCCATTTGCTGGCGCAGCCATCGGAGAGTATTTCCGCGATCGTGGTGAGAGTGCCCTTGTAGTGTATGACGACCTCTCAAAGCAGGCTGTCGCCTATCGAGAGGTATCGCTCATCCTGCGCCGTCCTTCTGGACGTGAGGCTTATCCTGGCGACGTATTCTATCTTCATAGCCGTCTCCTCGAGCGTGCAGCCCGTATCAACGACCAGCAAGAGGTGGCCGAAAAGATGAACGACCTGCCAGAGTGCATGAAGGGACATGTCAAGGGCGGTGGCTCGCTTACAGCTCTTCCAATTATCGAGACACAGGCTGGCGACGTTTCTGCTTATATCCCGACAAACGTTATCTCAATCACCGACGGACAGATTTACCTTGAGAGCGACCTCTTCAACCAAGGTTTCCGTCCAGCTATCAACGTTGGTATTTCTGTATCACGTGTGGGTGGTTCCGCACAGATAAAGAGTATGAAGAAGGTGGCTGGTACACTGAAAATCGATATGGCACAGTATCGTGAACTTGAGGCATTCTCAAAGTTCTCGAGCGATATGGATCCAGTGACTGCCATGACCATCGACCGCGGACGAAAGAACAACCAGCTGCTTATTCAGCCTCAGTATAGTCCAATGCCAGTAGGTGAGCAGATTGCTATTATCTATTGCGGAACGCATGGACTTATGCATGACGTGCCAGTGGAGAGCGTTCGCCAATGTCAGGATTCGTTCCTCGACAAGTTGCGTACAGCACATCCAGAAGTGATAGAGACGTTAGCTTCAGGAAAGATCGACGACGCTGTGACAAGTGTCATAGAGAAAACCATGGCTGACATTGCCGGACAATATAAAAGCTGATAGCCTATGCCGTCGCTAAAAGAAATAAAGACGAGAATACAGTCGGTCAACAGCACCCGTAAGATTACGAGTGCCATGAAGATGGTGGCATCTTCTAAGCTTCACCATGCACAGGTGATGATAGAGAATATGTTGCCTTACGAGACGATGATTGAGAAAATCCTTAAGACTTTTCTCGCTTCGGAGGCCGATGCGTCAAGCGTTCTTACACAGGAAAGGCCTGTAAAGCGTGTGGCCTTAGTGGTCTATTCGTCAAATAGTAGCCTCTGTGGTGGCTTTAATGCCAATGTCATCAAGATGATGCAGCAGGTGGCGGCTGAATACGAATCTCTTGGAAAGGAGAACATCGTCATCTATCCTATTGGCAGAAAAGTGGCGGAGAAAGCAGCAAAGTTAGGGTTCATCATTGGAGGTGAATATAACGATCTTGCCGAGAAACCCAATGCAAAGCAATGTATCGACCTGGCACGCGAGTTGGGACAACAGTTTGTCCACAGAAAAATAGACCGTGTGGAGTTGATTTATCATCACTTTAAGAGTGCCGGTTCTCAGATTCTCACAAGAAAGACATTCCTTCCTATCGACCTTACCGACGAGTTGACGCGCGACCATGAGCGCGATCTGAAATCTACTGTCACCACAAAAGATGCGCAGGAATATCTTCGTAAGCGTGACGAGGAAAGAGGCGAGCACCGAGGCAGTCTTGATGCAAAGCCGCTGAACAGCAACTTTATCGTCGAACCCGACATGCCTACTGTATTGGGTGCGCTGATACCTAAGATGGCGCATCTGATGCTTTATACGGCACTTCTTGACAGTATAGCGAGCGAGCATGCAGCGCGCATGGTTGCTATGCAGACTGCCACTGACAATGCAGATGAATTGCTCAGAGGACTCAATCTTCAGTATAACAAGAGTCGTCAGCAGGCAATCACAAACGAATTGCTCGACATTGTCGGAGGCAGCGTGAATAATTAATAATGCATTATCTGTCTGATAGATATTGATATTCGAAAAGTAATATTATTCATTCTTATAAACTGGGTGAAAGCATAGGTGTTAGAACTGATGGCTTTCACTCAGTTTTTTTGTGAAAGAAACACAAAAAACGCATAAAAATCAAGAATATTTACATTTTTAGTGTTTTTTTAGATTATGTGGATAGAAACTGAAAGAAAAGCTTGCGTATTTAAAAAAAATGTATTACCTTTGCACTCGTTATCCTGAATACAATCTTTTTACCTTAGAAGGCTAATACCTATTGAGAAAATGCCTCGCGCTGAGAAGCGCGGGGCATTTAACATTGATAATTATTATTCATCTACTTCACCCATCGCAAATCAGTTTATACCCCAGTTCGGTTTTCTTCCTGATTCTCTTCTTGTGAATAATCAAGAAGCAGTTGTTCTGCCACTTTTGACTGTTTGTTCAGCCTATAGTAGCCACGTGTGTCCATACGTTCAATAAGCGACGATGGTGTTCGGGAATTTTTCAGCAAGTACTGCTGAACATATTTGTAAACGTCGTCGTATTTTGGTGAAAAAAAGAAAGTGCAACTGCGGTTATACACGTTTACCACAAGGTTGCGAAGTGATATGCCTCTATCTCCCATTTTCAGGAGAATATCGATGATGAATTTGTCGTAGGTAGTCATATGTACAAAAAAAGGCTGGTAACAACATTATGCGACCCGCCTTCTTTTATTCTTTGTAGAGTAAAAATTAAGCCAAAACGATTTTGTCTTCTACTGATACAATCTTACCTTCCTTAAAGAGCCATCCTGCACCGAGGAGTACTTCCTCAACACTGATGCTTGCTGCCTTTGCAATTTCGCTAGTTGTCATTGCTTTTCCTTCAGCTGCAAGTGCCTGATAGATATCACCTGCCTTGAAGCCAGCGTTTTCTGCTGTCACAGCAACTGCTACAGTAGCTTTCTTTGTGGCGCAAGCCTTCTTTGTTGTAGTCTTCTTTGTTGCTGTAGCCTTAGCAGCAGTCTCTTTCTTTGTTACTTTCTTTTCTGCCATAATTCAAATAATAAAACTTAAAAATGTTTGAATCTCTCAATATTTTGCTGCAAAATTAGGTTAATTATTACAAATAACAAAATATTTCGGCAACTAAAATGGCATAAATCCATCATAGTTGCCGAAGGTTTGATTTTTTTTGATTTAGGTCAACGTAAGAAAGACTTAATCTTGACGTAAGTCAACCTTAAGTTGCAGTTCTTCAAGCTGTTTTGGGTCTAGCTCGCCTGGTGCGTCGAGCATCACATCACGTCCGCTATTATTCTTCGGGAAGGCAATGCAGTCGCGTATGGAGTCAAGTCCAGCCATGATGCTTACGAACCTGTCGAGTCCGAAGGCGAGACCAGCGTGAGGTGGCGCTCCATATTTGAAAGCGTTGATCAGGAAGCCGAACTGTGCCATGGCGCGCTCTGGTGTGAAACCGAGGATATTGAACATCTTTTCCTGTAGCTTTCCGTCATGGATACGCAGGCTTCCTCCTCCCACCTCGATGCCGTTGCACACGAAGTCGTATGCCTTGGCGCGAACCTGTTCTGGATGCTCGTCGAGCAGTGGTATATCGTCAGGGTTAGGCATGGTGAACGGGTGGTGTGTAGCCATGAGTCGCTGCTCCTCGTCGCTCCATTCGAACAGAGGGAAATCGACAATCCAGAGACATTCAAACTTGTTCTTGTCGCGAAGTCCGAGACGATCGCCCATTTCAAGTCGCAAGGTGCAGAGTTGTGTGCGAGTTTTGTTGGTCTTTTCGCCGCTGAGTATGAGTACGAGGTCGCCATCCTTTGCGCCCATCTTCTCTTTTACCTTCAGGAGTTGTTCGGGAGTGTAGAACTTGTCGATGCTTGACTTAATAGTTCCGTCTTCGTTATACTTGATATATACCAATCCCTTTGCGCCCACCTGTGGACGTTTGACAAAGTCGGTGAGTTGGTCGAGTTGTTTTCTTGTGTAGTTGGCGCATCCAGGCACACAGATACCTCCGATATATTCAGCCTGGTCGAATACGGCAAACGCACCGGTCTTCAACACATCCATGAGTTCCACAAACTCCATTCCGAATCTGAGGTCGGGCTTGTCGCTACCGAAGCGTCTCATAGCTTCGTGCCATGTCATCTGCTGGAGCTTTGCCGGCAGTTCCACACCGCGTACTTCCTTGAACAGAGTCCGTGCCATATCCTCGAAGAGGTTGATCACGTCTTCTTGGTCAACGAAGCTCATCTCGCAGTCGATCTGTGTGAATTCAGGCTGGCGGTCGGCTCTAAGGTCTTCGTCCCTGAAGCATTTTGCAATTTGGAAATAGCGGTCAAATCCGCTGACCATAAGCAGCTGCTTGAGTGTCTGTGGGCTCTGTGGCAGGGCGTAGAACTGTCCTGGATTCATACGTGAAGGCACCACGAAGTCGCGTGCTCCTTCAGGAGTGGATCCGATGAGGATAGGCGTTTCCACCTCGATAAAGTCTTTTGAATCGAGGAAGTTGCGTATGATGATAGTCATACGGTGTCGGAGTTCAAGATTTTTTCTCACGCAGCCACGTCGTAGGTCAAGATAGCGGTATTTCATACGAATGTCGTCACCGCCGTCGGTATTGTCCTCGATTGTGAAAGGAGGAGTGACACTTGTGCTGAGGATGTTGAGTTGCGAAACGATGATTTCGATTTCTCCTGTAGGAATGTTTTTATTCTTGCTCTCGCGCTCGCTTACGCTTCCGGTCACCTGTATGCAGTATTCACGTCCGAGTTTGTTGGCACGTTCACACAGTTCGGCATCGGTAGCCTCGTTGAACACGAGCTGCGTGATGCCGTAACGGTCGCGCAGGTCAACGAATGTCATTCCGCCCATTTTTCTTGTGCGTTGAACCCATCCGGCTAAGGTTACTGTATTGCCGGCATTAGAGAGTCGTAGCTCTCCACAAGTATTCGTTCTATACATATTGATATTTTTATGTTATTTTATATTGTTTTGTCTAAGATGTCTCTCAATTTCAAATCTTTGGCAGCCTGTATATAGTTGAAGCGAATGGAGATGGCTTTCTTCCATCCTTCGGTCTTTATCAGCTCCTGAGGAAGCGATATTTTCCATTGTCCCTTTGATTCGAGATGGTCTATCATGGTTGCCATTGTGAGTTTGTCGCTACTAATTGCGGGAAGATAGCGAGTCAGTTCCCCTTTCTCGTCTGTTGACACTTCGCACACGAGTTTCGCTTCCTGCATTTCGTAGAGCAAGTCGTTGACGATGCGTATTGGAATCTTGGTTATGTCGCGCAATTCAGGTGCTGAGAATGGTCTTTCGCCATTGTCGTGTTGTCTGCAGAGGTAAGCCAACATCAATGCACAGAGCATCAGTTTATAGCGGTGTGAGATGTCCTCGGTAGTGGCGTTGAGGTCGTAGTAATCCACATTCTGGCTTGTATAGCAAAGCTCGACGCCGAAGAGGCAAATGGTCCAGCTGATCTGTACCCACAACATAAACATTGGCAATGCGGCAAATGAGCCGTAGATGGCGTTGTAGCTTGAGACCCATATCTGTGAGTTGATGTAGGCGAACTGAAGTATCTGCATGGCTATTCCGGCGAGTATTCCCGGTGCTATGCAATGTGTGATTCTCACATGCGTGTTAGGCACGAAGACATAGAGTCCGATAAACATCAGCGACATGACGATGAACGGAATCATGTTTATCAGTATTTTCACTGTAGGAGTCAGTACAGCCATCTGCGGTAAAAGTCCGGCAATGGTGGCAAGGAAGAAGCTCAATCCCGACATCAGCACGACTGCTATTGGGCAAAGGAAGAGCATGGCCAGATAGTCGGTGACTGTGCGGAAGAGCGAGCGTTGACGTTTTATGTGCCAAATGCCGTTGAACACCCGTTCGATATTTATGACGAGCATCAGTACTGTGTAGAGCATCACCACGAGTCCTACGCCGAGAAATACTCCGCTGCGCGTGTGTATGAGATAGCTGTTGACGAATCCTATCAACGTGTCGGCCACTGCGGGTTGTGAACTGAATGCATCGCGAAACCACACTTCGATATACTTGCTGTAACCGAACCCCCTTGCCACGGCGAAAACCACGGCCATGATGGGAACGACAGCAAGCAGGGTGGAGTAGGTGAGAGCCGAAGCTTCGCTCATGACACCCTTTGCGGTGAAAAAGTTCACCGCAAGCATTAGCCTTCGCCACGTCTTAGTAGCAATACTTTTCATTGTGTCAAGATACATTCCGGTCACATTATTTCATTGTTATGAAAAACATAGTTTCTCTAAAAAGGAAACACTGCCGCTATAAGCCGGGTTCTGTCCAGCAATGCGTGCATTGTTGTGCCTGTCATTTATCTAATCCGTATGTCACCACACGGCTTAAGCATTCTACCCTCCATCGTAGCTACGGGGCATTTGGGCGGACGACCCTTATAACGATGGTTTACATGAACTTGCAGCCTCCAGAAGGCACAGCCCGCCGATCGCCCGGCGGCTGGTGGTCTCTTACACCACCTTCTCACCCTTACTCCAATCGATATGGAGCGGTCGTTCTCTTCTGCCTGATCCTGCTGTCGCCAACAGCTTCTATTTTCGGAAGTGGAGTGTCCTGTGCTGCCCGGACTTTCCTCTCGTACACCAATATTTGTGTACCAGCGACAAGCCGCAGCAGTGTTTCCGAGTGCAAAGGTACTGCAAAAGAGTGGAAAAACAAAATAAATTGTGATTTATTTTTTTTCCCGAGTGCAGCGTATCTTATTTAAAGGTACTGCAAAAGAGTGGAAAAACAAAATAAATTGTGATTTATTTTTTTTCCACAAGTTTTGTCTTTTATCTTTTTTCTTTTATATATCCGTGTCTATAGGCGTATAGCAATTCTTTAAGGTCTTTTATCTGTTCTCTCAGTTCGATGCCTTTGTCGGTGTCAGCCACGAGCATGCGGTGAGCCGACATCTCCACGATCTGAGTGGTGCTTTTAATGTCGGTTCCCTGTAGAATGGCTTCCTGTGTAGAGGTAAACGGTTCGTGCTGAACCAACTGGAATCCGCGGCTATGATATACGAGTGTGTATCCGGCGATGCCCGTTTCCTTGTGATAAGCCTCGCTGAATCCTCCGTCTATCACCATCAGTCGGCCGTTGGCCTTTATGGGATTTTCTCCCTTCGAGGCATGCACAGGCACGTGTCCGTTGATGATGTGGCGATTGTTGCCTGTAACGCCGAAAGCGTCGAGGATGCGGTCGCACACCTCTTCGCTGTCACGCAGTTTGAAGTAGTTGCCTTTTTCCTCCTTGAATATTTCCTTGTCGGTGAGGAAATACCGTTCGAATGTAGCCATTTTTGACTTGTCGAACAGCGGGCTGTTTTTTCCGCACCAGAGATAGAGGAAGTAGTCGATGGCATGTTGCCGTTCGTCGTCTTCAGTATCTGAGGCGAATGCAGATCTTATGAGTATGCCTATTCTCTGCATCAGTTCGCGTCCGCTATAGGATTTGTTATTGTAGAGTTCCACTTCTTTCAGTGTGCCGTCGTCGTTGAGAGGTATGGATGCGTGGAAGAGCAGGTTGCTGTTGTATATTGCATACATACATCCATGCGCGAGCAGTATGGAGATATGCTTGTTCAGTTTTTCGCTTGCGGCAAAGGAGTGGTGCAGCTTTTCCATCAGTAGTTCTTCCTCAGGAGTGAGTCGGTTGGGGTCAGAAGGATCGATGGTAGGGAAGTGGCAGCTTGTCATGTCATATTCCTTTCCTTCTATTGTGCATACTCCACGCTTATAGTCGATGCTGTTGAGGAGGCATCTGTTGTCCATCTCCCATTCTGGATGTTGTCCTATTATCTTTGCCTCGGTCTTTAGTTGCAGCACAGCGATGGCCTTGTGCATTTTCGCCGTGAGGAGTTTTGTTTTCTCGTCCATCTCGTTGTTTTTCAACAGCTTTGGCATAAATTCCAGACAGGCATCTTCGGCGTAAGTCTCCATGGCGAATGTGGCGAGCGGCAGGAGGTTGATGCCATATCCCTCTTCGAGTGTGGTGAGGTTGGCATAGCGTAGCGACAGGCGCAGCACGTTGCAAATACATGCGTCGTTGCCGGCGCTCGCTCCCATCCAGAGGATGTCGTGATTGCCCCATTGAATGTCCCAGCTATGATATTGCTTCAGCGTGTCGAGGATGATGTGTGCTCCTTGTCCACGGTCGAAGATGTCGCCAAGGATATGCAGTTGGTCGATGGCGAGGCGCTGTATTACGTTACAGAGAGCTATGATAAAGTCGTCGGCTCGTCCTGTGGTGATGATGGTATCGACGATCACCTTGACGTATGCCGTTTTGTTCATGTCGTCGCTACGTTCGTGCAGTAGTTGCTCGATGACGTAACTGAAGTCAGCCGGCAGCGATTTTCTTACTTTCGAGCGAGTGTATTTGCTGCTGACATCTCGGCATACCCTCACTAGCTGGTAGATAGTGATATGATACCAGTCTTCGATGTCTTCGTCCGACTCTTTCACGAGTTCGAGTTTCTCTTCCGGGTAATAAATGAGTGTGCAAAGTTCTTTTTTCTCGCTTTCTCTTATCTCGCTTCCGAACAGTTCGTTGACTTTTCGCTTGATGTTTCCCGATGCGTTTTTCAGGATATGTCTGAACGCCTGGTATTCGCCGTGAAGGTCGGCGAGGAAGTGCTCGGTGCCTTTCGGCAGGTTGAGGATGGCCTCAAGGTTAATTATCTCGGTGCTTGCTGCAGCTACCGAGGGAAACGACTGCGAGAGTAGATTAAGGTATCGCAGGTCTTTTTCGATGTCGTAATGAACAGATTGTTTCATATTTTGAGTTGTGAAGATAATTGTCTGAATATTTTTTTTGTCGTCCGGTCGTATAGTGTCGGGACCACGAGAAATCCTTCGGGCAGTTTGAACGAAGTCGTCACGAGAGCCATTAGTCGTCGTGCCCATTTTGTCATTTGCCGGTCGTCGAGCAGGTATCTGAGTTCGTCCTCGTCGGTTTTCAGTTTGTAGAGCATGTCTGTGAGATTGACGATGTCGAGAATACCAATTTTGTTTTTCTGAATTTTCCTTATGATCTTTCCGAAGGCTTCGACGATGCTCGTCGGAGTGTGTAGTCCTGCATTGTCGGTGGTCAGTGTCAGCAGGGTGACATAGTCGTTAGTCCCGTTGTCTTGCCTTTTCGGTGGGTAGATGGCTATCGTTTCGGGATTACATTCCGGCATTGTCGTCCCGAGTATTCTTGCTCCACGGGCGATGTGTTTGAGAGTATGTGTGAGAAAACCATAAAGCTCTATCTGCCTCCATTGCTGTGTGGTGAGGTTTCTCACGATGGCAGCCTCTTCTTCGCTGGTCCATCGTGTGTCGGCGGTGATGGCAGTCTTGCATAGTATTGTTATGGCGTCGTGTGTCTCATTGTCCATTATCTCAGTGACATTACTGTCAAGCACCTTTTGGTAGATGCTGATGGTCTTCTGTGCCATCTCCTCGTCGGTGGTGGCGCTTGTAAACAAGGAGCAGGCGATGGTTTCCACCCGTTTGTTTGCCTTGTATCTTTCCACTGCCTCCCGTTCCATTTTTCCCATCACGATGGTAGCATACGACGTTGCGAAGAGTCTCAACTTTTGGGGTATGAGAAGAGACGAGATAACGTTTGCTCGTGCCATCACCCACGGTTCTATGTCGCCGTGTGGTGTGAGAACGATGCGTGTGTGATATTGTCGTGCCAAGGCATATACTTTGCCCACGCTTCTGTGCCAGCATCCATGGATATTGATTATGTCGGCCTTTTCTTTCGAGAGTTCTTCGTTCAGATGGTTTATCGAGTTTGCGCATCGGCACACTATTCTCCCCTCCATCGACTTGCAGAGAGTGTCGATGTATTCGGCGATAATGCTGTCGCCAGTCGGGTTATAGTGTATGATGTTCATCGTCTGTAGAAGTCGTATTTGTCACATCTTGAGTGTTTTATCTTCAGCCAGATGTCGCGCCACATTATCGTTGACATGAGTAATGGCACTTTCCATGGACTGATTGTCTCTCCGGCATCTTTCATGGCCTTTGATGCGGTGAAGACCTTAGCGGCATAGGTGAGAATCATGAACAGCGCGGCTGCCAGTACCATGTCGTATCGTTGCGTGGATAGTCCAGCTGCCAATACCGCAATTTGCGCAATGATATTGATGTGCTGTAACGCTGTGTCGGCGCGTTTCAAGAATGAGTAGGCGAAGCCGTTGTCAAGATACTTTCTCGTCTCGATGAAATAGAGATGATCGTTGATCCACGATTTTTTTGTGGGTGCGTCTTGTATCATGGTAGCCTTGAGAGAGTCAGCCACGACAGCCTTCCCTTTTTTGCCATATTCGTTTGCGAGGAAGTCGTATTCGCCTCTTAGCAGTTTGAGGCTGGCAAGGAATCCGTTCCCCTCGATGAATCTCTTCCGTCGGAACATCATGTTGTGTCCCTGATAAGCATAGACGTCACGTTTCTGCGCCTCATACGCGTTTCTCCACCAGCAGATGATGCGTTCCACCCGTTCGTAGTCGGTGGCGTTGACGTCGTATCGTGTGGCTCCGAGCACGAGTTCGGTGTCATGAGAGCAATGCTGTGCCATGGCCTTCAGCCATTGGTTGTCGGCAGGATGGCAGTCGGCGTCGGTGAAAAGAATCCATTCGTGTCTTGCCGCTTTCACTCCTATGGTGAGTGCCAGTTTGCGTCGGCTGACGTAGTGGCTTGAGTCAGGTATGAAAGTGACGTAGAGATTTTTGTGATTGTTCTTCAGGCGTTTGAGCACTTCAGCTGTTTCGTCGGTCGATGACTCGTCCACCACTATCACCTCATATTCTCCTTGATAGTCTTGTGATAGCAGTAGTGGAAGGTTGCGCTCCGTCTCCACCTCGCCGTCGTGTACGGCGAGTACGATGGAGACAGAGGGCAATGTGTTGTCGTCACTGTCGGCGGCATTGTCGTTATTCTGCTGGCTTTTTGGTCTTCTCATCAGCGGCGATGCGATGATGTCGAGAATGCCCAGCATGGCGAGTGCTGCACAAATTATTATCGTCAGTGTGTCGAATGTCATATCAGATATTGTTCATGTCTTCTGTCGTGTAGCCCTTAGGCAGCTGACGGCAGTTGTATTGCGAGGCCATGATCTCGCCGTAGGCTCCAGCCGAGCGTACGGCGATGAGATCGCCTCGCTTGGTGCTGTTGAGTTCAGTCTGTTTTGCGAAGACGTCGCTCGACTCGCATATTGGACCCACCACGTCGTATGTCTCCATTGCCTCGTCGCTTGTGATGTTCTCTATCTTGTGGTAAGCCTGATAGAGAGCTGGACGAATGAGGTCGGTCATTCCCGCGTCAACGATGGCAAACTTCTTCACCTCGCCCTGTTTGATGTAGAGAGTGCGTGTGATGAGCGATCCGCACTGTCCCACTACGGCACGTCCCAGTTCGAAGTGCAGCTTTTGTCCTTTTCTGAGGTGCAGGTTGGCTGCGTATGTGTCGAAGAAAGCCTTGAAGTCAGGCACTGGTGCTCCGTCGGGGTTTTGGTAGTTGATGCCGAGTCCGCCTCCCACGTTGATATTCTTCACTACGATATTCTCACGTTCGAGTTCCTCTTGCAGTTCGTTGACACGCAAGCAGAGTGCCTTGAAGTCGGTCATGTCGAGAATTTGCGAACCTATGTGGAAGTGAAGTCCCACAAACTCCACGTTGCTCATCTCCTGTGCCTTTCTTATCACAGCCACCATGTCTCTCATGGCGATGCCGAATTTGTTTTCAGCCAGTCCGGTGGTGATGTTGGCATGAGTGTGTGCGCCCACGTTGGGGTTGATGCGGAACGCCACTCGTGCCGTTTTCCCTTTTTCGGCAGCGAGCATGTTGATGACGTCGAGTTCGGCGAGGCTTTCCACGTTGAAGCAGAAGATGTCGGCATCGAGTCCGAGATTTATTTCCCAGTCGCTCTTGCCCACGCCTGCATATACGATGCTTTCGGGCTTGAATCCCGCCTTTATGGCGGCCTCTATCTCACCTCCGCTGACGCAGTCGGCTCCGAGTCCAGCTTTTCGTATTATACTGAGCAGCTGTTGGTTAGCGTTAGCCTTAACGGCATAGTGAACGCAGTATCCTTCGTGTTTTGCGGCTTCTTCCGCTATGGCGCTCAGTGTGCGGCGTAGTAGTGTAGTGTCGTAGTAGTAGAAAGGAGTCCTGATATTCTGGAACTTTTCTACGGGGAATTGACCTTTCATAAGTCTTGTATTTGTTTTGTGTGAAAAATGTTTGTCTTATTTGTTGAACAGAGTGTCGCTGAGGCTTTGCAGTGCACGTTTTTTGTCGCTCTCTTTGATGAGGAACGAGATGTTGTAGTTGCTGCCTCCATAGGAGATCATACGGACGGGGATGTTTTTCATCGCCTCGGTAGCCAGTGTCTCGAATCCTACGTTGCTCCAGTCGAGGTCGCCCACCACGCAGATAATGCACATGTCCTTGTCAACGGTGACGGTGCCGTATTTCTTCAGTTCGTCAACAATCTCGTCGAGATGCGAGTTGTTGTCGATGCTCATAGACACTCCCACCTCCGATGTGCACACCATGTCGATGGCAGTCTGGTAGCTTTCGAATATTTCGAACACCTTTCTGAGGAATCCCGTTGCGAGAAGCATGCGGCTGCTTTTGATCTTTATGGCCGTGATATTGTCTTTTGCTGCCACAGCCTTTATCTTGCCGCGCTCGGTGCGGTTGCTGATGGTGGTGCCTTCAGCCTGCGGATCCATGGTGTTGAGCAGTTTGACGGGTATTCCTGCAAACTTGGCAGGCTGTACGCATGTGGGGTGGAGGATTTTTGCACCGAAGTAAGCTAATTCGGCAGCCTCCTCGAAATGAAGCTGATGAACGGGTTCGGTTTTTTCCACCACTCGTGGGTCGTTGTTGTGCATGCCGTCGATGTCGGTCCAAATCTGTATCTCCTCGGCGTTGATGGCGGCACCGATGAGCGAAGCGCTGTAGTCGCTGCCTCCACGCTGCAGGTTGTCGATTTCGCCGTAGGCATTGCGGCAGATAAATCCCTGGGTGATATACACTTGTGCTCCCTCGTTTTCAGAGAGGATAGAAGCGAGTTTCTCCTTGATGTAAGATGGATCTGGTTCTGCATTTTTGTCTGTGCGCATGAAGTCGAGAGCCGAGAGCAGTGTGGCTTTGATGCCTTGTTCCTTCATGTAGTTTGCAATCATGTTGGTGCTCATCATCTCGCCCTGTGCCACGATGTTCTTTTCCTCGAAGCTGGTGAAGAGCTCTTTGGTGAACGAGCGCAGATACTTGAATTCCTCGAGCAGGAAGGCACGTGTGGTCTCTTTCCACTCTTCGGTAGAGTAGAGTTCCTCGACGTGTTGCATGTATTTCTCTTCGAGTTTGTTGATTACCTCGTTAGCGCCTTCGGGATTCTTTTTGTAGAGATAGTTAGAGATCTCCAAGAGAGAGTTTGTCGTTCCCGACATGGCAGAGAACACTACGAACACCTGTTCGCCTGATTGGGTCACCAGTTTTGTCACTTCTTTCATTCTGGCTGGAGTGCCTACTGAGGTGCCTCCGAATTTCATTACTTTCATATCTATATGCTTTTTTTTTTACTATTCAATTGCGTACTCAGTCGAGTTCCATTTTTATTTTGTTGTAGTCGCCGGTCACCTCTTCGAGATGTCCTTCGGCGCATCGATACACGATGCCAGGATATTTTTCAAGCATCGGAAGGTTGTGAGTGCTCATCACCACCGAAGTGCCTGTCTGCGAGATGTTTCTGAGCAGTTGGATAATTTTTTCCGCCGTCTCGGGGTCGAGGTTTCCTGTAGGTTCGTCGGCGATGATCACCTTCGGCTTGTTGAGTATGGCACGTGCGATGGCCACTCGTTGCTGTTCGCCTCCGGAGAGCTCGTGTGGCATCTGGTCTATTTTCTCTTCCATACCCACTTCGGCGAGCACCTCTTTAACCCTTGCCTCTATCTCGTCTTTCTTTTTCCATCCTGTGGCCTTGAGCACAAATTCAAGGTTTCGCCTCACGGTCCTGTCGGCCAGCAGCTGGAAGTCTTGGAAGATGATGCCCATCTGTCGGCGCAGTGCAGGTACATGCTTGCGTTTCAGCGACTTGATGTCGTGGTTGAGCACGACGGCCTTTTCAGCCTCATCGAGGTCGAGTTCGAAGTACATGGTCTTGAGAAGCGAGCTTTTTCCCGTTCCCACTCGTCCTATGAGGTATATGAACTCACCTTCTCCGGCGTTGAAGTTCACGTCGGCGAGGATCACTTTGCCGTCGGTTTGGCAGATCTTGGCGTTTTTGTATTCGATCAACATAATGCTGTGGCTTAATGCTTGTGCCAGTTAGGGTCGTGGCGCACCTGCAGTTCGCGTGCGAGGTCTTCTATGCGCAAGCCTTTGCTGGTGAGAAGAACGATGAGATGGTATATCATGTCCGAACCCTCATAGACAAGACGTTCGTTGGTGCCGTTGCATGCCTCTATCACTGCTTCGAGTGCCTCTTCTCCCACTTTCTGTGCCATGCGGTTGAGTCCGTCCTTGAAGAGCGATGTGGTGTAGCTTCCTTCTGGCATCTCCTCGTGTCGGCGGTTGATGAAGTCTTGCAGGTAAGTGAGGAAGAGCAGAGGGTTTTTCTCGTTTGTCTCTCCCCAGCATGTGTCGGTACCGGTGTGGCATGTGGGTCCTGTCGGGTTAGCCTTGACGAGCAGTGTGTCGTTGTCGCAGTCCACCTTGATATCCACGAGTTCGAGGAAGTTGCCCGAGGTCTCTCCCTTAGTCCAGAGACACTGTCTTGAGCGGCTGAAGAAGGTCACCTTCTTTGTCTCGATGGTTTTGTCGAGCGCCTCTTTGTTCATGTATCCGAGCATGAGCACTGTCTTTGTTGTGGCGTCCTGTATGATGGCAGGGACGAGTCCGCCTGTTTTTTCGAAGTCGATATTCATATTTCTTCTTTTTGTTTTTTCCTACGTTGTTGTTTTGCTGGTCCTTATGGGCAGTCTATGTTGTCAGATTCTCACTTCAATGCCCTCGTTGCGAAGGTATTCTTTCAGGCTGCCGATGGGAATCTCGCCGAAGTGGAAGACGCTGGCGGCGAGTGCTGCGTCGGCATGGCCTATGGTGAAGGCGTCGCGGAAGTGTTCTTTCTTTCCCGCTCCCCCGCTCGCTATGACGGGTATGGAGAGGTCGTCGGCGAGTTTGGCGAGTGCCTCGTTGGCATATCCGTCCTTGACGCCGTCGTGGTTCATGCTGGTGAAGAGTATCTCTCCGGCTCCGCGTTCCTGTGCCTCGTGAGCCCATTCGAAGAGTCCGCGTTCGGTGCGTTCGCGTCCGCCTTTGAGGTAGCAGTGCCATCCGTCGGGGTCGAGTCGTGCGTCGATGGCGCAGACGCATACCTGACTGCCGAAGCGTCTTGTTATCTCGTCGATGAGTTCCGGCCGTCGTATGGCGGCACTGTTGACGCTCACCTTGTCGGCGCCGGCATAAAGGAGCCGTTCTACGTCGCTGAGTTCGTTGATGCCTCCGCCCACGGTGAACGGGATGTTTATTTCCCTTGCCACGTTGGTGACCATCTCGGTAAATGTCTTTCTTCCCTCGAAGCTGGCTGTGATGTCGAGGAAGACCAGTTCGTCGGCTCCCGCCTCGCTGTAAGCCTTTCCCAGTTCCACGGGGTCACCGGCTTTCCTGAGGTTGACGAAGTTGGTGCCCTTAACGGTTTCACCATCCTTGACGTCGAGACAAGGTATGATTCGTTTTGCAAGTCCCATACTATATATATAATAAGGTGTGAATACTATGGCTGTTGTTGTTTCGACCACTCCACGAGGTGTTGGAGGTCGATTTTCCCCTCGTATATCGACTTTCCGAACACCACGGCGGGTATTCCCCTCTGGTTGAGTTCGTAGATGTCGTCGGCCTTCGACACTCCGCCGCTGGCTATGAGGTGAAGTGAAGGGTAGGCGTCCATTATCTGCGAATAGAGCTCCACTGCCGTGCCTCCCATCATGCCGTCTCGCGAGATTTCGGTGCAGAGCACGGTTTTCACTCCGTGTCTCACATATCGTTCGAGGAACGGCAGCAGGTCGGTGTCGGAGTCTTCTTTCCATCCGTTGATAGATATCTTTCCGTTTCTCACGTCAGCTCCGAGAATGATTTTCTCCGCGCCGTATTTGTCGAGCCATCCGTCGAAGAGGTCGGGATTGCTGATGGCCACCGAACCAATGGTGACCATTGCCGCCCCGTTGTCGAAGGCCTTTGTGATGTCGTCGTCGGTCTTTATTCCTCCGCCGAAATCCACGGTCAGCGCTGTTGTCGAGGTGATGGCGTTGAGCACATGCACGTTGACGATGTGTTTCGACTTTGCTCCGTCGAGATCCACCATGTGCAGTCGTGTAAAGCCTTTGTCTTCCAGCATCTTTGCCATATCTACGGGGTCGCCATATACGGTCTTTGTGTCGTAGTTGCCTTTGGTGAGGCGTACGCATTTGCCTTCTATGATATCTATAGCGGGTATGAGTTCAATCATGTCGTTACTGTTTAGAGGTCGATGAAGTTCTGTAGGATGCGTGCTCCCACGCTGCCGCTCTTCTCGGGGTGAAACTGTGTGGCGAAGAAGTTGTCTTTGGCGAGCGCGGCGCTGTAGGGCTGTATGTAGTCAGCCGTGGCGATGGTGTCGGCAGAGAGCGGCACGTAGTAGCTATGCACGAAATACACATATTCGTCTCCCTTGAATCCCTTGAACAGCGGCGACTTGGTGTCGGTTATCTTGTTCCATCCCATTGCGGGCACCTTTTCCTCGTGTCGTGAAGGCACGAATCGTCTGACGTCGGCATCGAAGATGCCAATGCAGTCGGTGTCTCCCTCCTCAGAGTGGCGGCACAGCAGCTGTTGTCCCACGCAGATGCCGAACACGGGCTGTCTGAGGTTGCGTATCACCTCGTCGAGGCGTCGTTCCCTGAGATAGTCCATGGCGCTTCGTGCCTCCCCTTGTCCTGGGAAGATCACCTTGTCGGCCTTGGCCAGACGCTCGGCGTTGTCGGTGAGGTCGGGCTCTATGCCCATTCTCCTCAGGGCGTTCACCACCGAGTAGATGTTTCCGGCGTTGTATTTTACTATCGCTATGTTCATGTGAGTTTCTTATGTGTGTAGTGGCTCAGAGTCAATTTAGCGTCAACTCAGGGTCAACTGAAAATGATAGTCTTGTTGTGGTATGTGAGTATTTTCCTCTCGATGTGTTTTTTTACGGCACGCGAGAGGACAATTTTCTCAAGGTCGCGTCCTTTGAGCACGAGGCTCTCTGGCGTGTCTTTATGGCTTATTCGCACCACGTCCTGCTCTATTATCGGTCCGGCGTCGAGTTCGGCGGTCACGTAGTGGCTTGTGGCGCCGATTATCTTCACGCCCCTTTCCCAAGCCTGGTGATATGGTTTTGCGCCGATGAAGGCAGGCAGGAACGAGTGGTGGATATTGATGATGTGGTTTGGATATGCCTTTATCATCTCGTCGCTGATGATCTGCATATATCTCGCCAGCACGATAAACGTCACCTTTTCTTTTGCGAGCAGCTCCATCTCAGCCTGTTCCACCTCGGCCTTGTTGGAGTGGTCTTTCTTTATCGACCACACGTGGAAGGGGATATTAAACTGTTCGCCCACGTATCTCAGATCCTCGTGATTGCTGATAATGCAAGGTATCTCGACGTTAAATTCTCCGGCGTTGTATCTTGCCAGCAGGTCGTAGAGGCAGTGGCTCATCTTGCTGACGAAGATAGCCATGCGTGGCTTCACGTCGTTGAAGTAGAGGCTGCATGCCATCTCGTATTTCTGTGCATAGAGCGTGTCGATGTATTCCTTTATCTTGTCTCTTGGAATGAGGAAGTTGTCGAGTTCCCATTCTATGCGCATGAAGAGCATGCTGTCCTGATGATCTACATACTGGTCAAGATAAACGATGTTTCCCTGATTGTCGGTGATAAACCTTGTTATTTCCGAGATTATGCCCGGCTGGTCGGGGCAATGCAGGAGGATAATGGCAGTGGGTTTCATTTTTTCTTTTTTTGTTCTGTTCTATACTATTCTCTTGTTGGTTTTTTCAGTCGTTGTCGTCGCTGTCGCCTGCGCGGAGGATGACCGATGTCGCCCCGATGGTAAACAGCGTGCCGTCCTCGATGACGCGTCGTTCGCGGTCGCCGAGTATCTCGTTGTCAACGAAGGTGCCGGTGTAGCTTGGTCCGTCGCGTAGCACGTATTTCAGTTTTCCCCTTTTGTCGCGGCTCACGTTGAGCGTGCAGTGGTTGATGTCGATGCTCGGGTCGTTGGTCTCTATGGGCAGTGTTGTGGCGCTGCCTTTCATGTATCTGCCAATGGTGTTGTCGCCCATCTTCAGCGGCAGGACCTGCTTGTAGTGGAACACGTTTTCTATCACCACCAGCGAGCCGGCTCCGTTCTCGTTGGCCTGCTCGTCGGGTTTCTCCTCTTTCTGCATGTTACGCAGTTTCGAGGTGCCTATGCGTATTCCGAATTCCTTTCCGCACTGGTCGCATTTGAACACTAACGACTGTCCGTCGGTGTATTTTGTCTCGTCGAAAGTGATGTAGTTGTCACATTTCGGGCATCTTACTCTTTTCATCTTCTGTTCTCAGCGTGTTTCATCTTGTATATCCAGGCCTGTTCGAAGTGCTTGCTTCCGCGCACCTTGTTGAGAGCCTTCAGGGCATCCTCCTCGGTGTCGTATTGCCCGTAGATCACTCTCACGACCTTATTATTAATATAGGTGAAAGCCTTGTCGTGGCCTTCCTTGTGCAGCTCCTCAACATAGCGGTCGGCGCCGCTGCGTGTCACCTGGCTTGCCAGCACAATGCCGTAAGCCACGCCGCGCGGGGCTGTAGTGTCGGGTTCCATGGCTGTCTTTTTCGAGGCTATGGCGTCGGCCTTTGCCGCGGTTTCGCCTTTCGCCATGTGGCTTGCCTTTGCCGTGTCGGCATCTTCGGCCGGAATGGCTGCTGCAGTCTGCCGTATCTTTTCTTCCACGCGTCTCACGTTGGTCTTTGTCATCTTGGCGTTTGGCGTGTCGAGCACGGAAATCTTTGTCAGCACGCCTGTTGACATGTCGCTGACATACATCTTTCCCTCGATGCTGTTGCTCACTGGCGTTGAGATGAGGAAGAAAGCCACGATGGCTGCGGCCGCCACGGCAATGTTTCTTATCCACGACACCTTGATGCTGATGGTGCGCTCGCTGTATGCCGTGTCGTCATCGTCAGCCTCGGCTGCCGGCTCGATAAACGAGGTGGGCAGGGCGGGCGTGGGCTTGCGCTCCTCCTCCAGCAGAGGTGTCTCTGCCACTGGTGCGCTTTCTTTCTGCCTTGGCGTGGCGTCGAGCCTGTCGATGACAAAGGCGTCGAGCCCGTAGAGTGCGGGAGTGAGTATTCCTGCCTCGCACGGCTCAAACACGATGTCGCCCTGGTCGTTGACGGCGAGTGTGCCTATGTTTCTCAGTTCAAATGTCCCTTGCTCGCAGAGTGAGGCTTTCATCCTCTCTGTGTCGTTGGCAATGGCCCGCTGTGCCTCTGGGTAGCTTATGTCGTATGCCTCCACATAAGACTGTGCGAGCAGCGAGTCGTTGATATTCTTCAGATGAGGGTTGAACCCTAACGAACGCAAGGGTGGCAAGAACGAGTTGTCGCTCTTGTCATATCTGGCCTCGACATGATGTGCCACAAAGCCTCCGAAACCGGGCACAATTACGCAGTCATTGTCGAGCAGAAGTATCTCTATATGTCTGTCTAATTCAATCACGAGTGCAAAATTACTCCATTTTTTTGGAAAAACCAACAAAAATGGGTTGAAAATCATATAAAATCATCAAAATCGTTTCATATATCATTTTAAATTGCTACTTTTGCACACCGAAAGTAAAATAACCATTGTAAAAGATGAATTACATAGAGACAGAAATCAAGGGCGTGTTCGTCATCGAACCACGCGTCTTCCCCGACCAGCGCGGCTATTTTTTCGAGGCTTGGAAGAAGGAAGAGTTTGAGCAGCATGTCGGGCATGTTGACTTCATACAGGACAACGAATCGAAATCCTCACGCGGCGTGTTGCGCGGACTGCACTATCAGAAAGGCGATGCCTCGCAGGCAAAGTTGGTGAGGGTGGTGAAGGGAGCCGTCCTCGATGTTGCCGTCGATCTGCGCCGCGACAGCGCCACCTTCGGCCGACATGTCATGGTGGAGCTCACTGACGAGAACAAGCGCCAGCTGTTCATTCCCCGCGGCTTTGCCCACGGTTTCCTCGTGCTCAGCGACGAGGCTGTGTTCACCTATAAGGTTGACAACGCCTACTGTCCGCAGCAGGAGGCGTCCATCCGCTTCGACGACCCCGAACTCGGCATAGCATGGCCAATGGATATGGCCGAGGTGCTCACCAGCGAGAAGGATCTCCGCGGCGCGACATTCGCCGATGCTGAGTATTTCTAATGGTGGGGAATATTCCTTTAGTTACCCCAATCCCTTATTAACCATACACATCAAGATGAAGATTATTACCACACTTCTCCTCGCCGCTGCAGTTGGCTGCGCCGCCGTGTCGTGCCAGAAGAAGACTGACGTGAAACTTAGCGCCGTAGAAGACACCAAGGCGAAGGAGATGATGCAAGGCGTATGGATAGACGACGAGACACAGGAGGTGAACTTCATGGTCAAGGGCGACACCATACTCTATCCCGACAGCACGAGCCAGCCGGCCTTTTTTAAGGTAGTCAACGACACGCTCGTCGTAGGCGAGCCGCCGTCGCGTTACCCCATTGTCAAGTTCTCGGCCGCCATACTCGTGTTCAAGAACCAAAACGGCGAGGAACTCAAGCTCACCAAGAGCAACTCGCCCGACGACAACGCCGAGTTTGAGCAGCATAAGCATCAGCCGTTTGCCGTCACCACCCGACAGCTGAAAAAAGACACCGTCGTCACCCTCGACGGCGAGCGCTACCATTGCTATGTGGCCATCAACCCCACGAAATACAAGGTGTTGCGACGCGTGTTCAACGACGACGGAGTGGCCGTTGACAACGTCTATTACGACAACATCATCCACCTCAGCGTGTATCGCGGGGCAGAGAAGATCTATTCGAGCGACATCACCAAGAAACTCTATGCCTCGAAGGTGCCCGCCGATTTCCTCAACCAGTCGATACTCGGCGACATGAATCTCTCGCGTGCCGACAGCGACGGCTTCCACTTCGAGACCGTCATTGGCATCCCCGAAGCCACCACGAGCTACGTACTCGACACCACGGTGTCTAAAGACGGAAAAATCAAGGT
>SAMEA3663028__coassemble_124_pt1 | contig 34931 bp, 30 predicted proteins | sample SAMEA3663028__metabat2_high_PE_022 | metagenome-assembled genome bin SAMEA3663028 (sample SAMEA3663028) | pig gut metagenome | biome: pig gut; feature: pig-associated habitat; material: faeces | place: France | collected 2012 | reverse complement strand
CCGGAGGTCGTGGGTTCGGGTCCCACCCCCGCTACTGTGAGAGGCAAGCACTTACGAGAAATCGTGAGTGCTTTTTTTGTTAGGTCCATTGATAAAGATGCTCGAAGCAGGAAACACACAGGTCAACCAACGGATTATGCCAGAAGACTGTGAAGGCACCTTTGATGGCAATGGCCATACCATTAGTGGCATCTATATGCCATCTACTGATGGAAATTATATTGGAATGTTAAAACCAAACCATGGTACAATAAAAAACTTAGGTGTGTTGGACTCTTATTTTGGAGGAAGTGGAAGCATTAATGTAGGCACCTTTGCAGGACAGAATAACTGTTGGTACGGTCGTACCACACCTAACGTCACGACCGTACCATAGCTGTGGAACACTCGTGACATCACGCTATGGAACGACCGTGACACAAGAGTATTCAGTTGTCACAAAAAAACGGCTTGCGATTGACTCTAAGAATAACTGTCGAAGATAGCTCTCTTTCTCCATGAGTAAAAAAATAAGTCGCTGATGAGATACATAACGGCACAATAGTTAAATAAATCATAAAACGTTTGTAACATTCATTTCTTTTTAGTAACTTTGCCGCTGTAAAAATAAAAAAAAGAAAGGGAAGACATGAAAAAGAAATCAATCCTTGGTTTGCTTCTGATGGCATCTGCCACCGTTGGAGCACAGGAAAACCCGTTGTGGATGCGCTATCCAGCCATCTCACCTGACGGAAGTCGTATCGCCTTCACATACAAAGGCGATATCTTCACCGTGGGAACCAATGGAGGAAAAGCTCAACAGCTGACCTCTAATCCCGCCTACGACACACATCCCGTATGGAGTCCCGACGGAAAACACATCGCCTTTGCCTCTACCCGCGAAGGAAGTGCCGACGTATTTATCGTTGACGCCAACGGAGGCGAGCCACGCCGACTCACCACGGGCAGCGGCGGAGAAGTGCCAATGGTGTTTCGCGACAACGACCACATCCTCTTCTCCGCAAGCGTGATGCCGTCGGCTGAATCCATCATCTTCGCCGGCTCATTCTTGCAGGTATATGAGACCGACACCAACGGCTCGCGCCCAAAGCTCTACTCTACCCTACCCATGGAGAACATCAGCTTTAACGCCAATGGCGACGTGCTTTACCACGACAACAAAGGCTACGAAGACTCTTGGCGAAAGCACCACACCTCGCCTATAGCCCGCGATATATGGATGAAGCAGGGAGACAACTACAAGAAAATCACCGACTTTGCCGGCGAAGACCGCAACCCCGTCTGGGCGGCTGACGGCAAGTCGTTCTATTATCTCAGCGAGATGGACGGGACGTTCAACGTCTATCGAGCCAATGCCGACGGCACACAGAAGCAACAATGCACTCACTTCAAAGGCAATCCCGTTCGCTTCCTCTCCAGTGCTGCCAACGAGACCCTCTGCTTCGGTTACGATGGCGAAATATACACCCTCGCCAAAGGCCAGAAAGAGCCCCGAAAGGTGAACATCAGCATCACGGCTGACCGCACCGACCGCGACCTCGTGAGACAGATAAGCAGCTCAGGCGCGAGAGAGATAAGCCTGTCGCCTAACGGCAAGGAGATAGCCTTCGTGATGCACGGCGACGTCTTTGTCACATCAGTGGAATACAAGACCACAAAGCGCATCACCGACACACCTGAGCAGGAACGCAACATTGAGTTCGCGCCTGACGGACGCAGCATCGTCTATGCGTCGGAGCGAGGAGGTGTGTGGCAGATTTACCGCTCGCTGCTGAAAAACAAAGACGAAGGACTGTTCTGCTACGCCACCGACATCGAAGAGGAACGCATGACCGACAACGACCTCACCTCACAACAGCCCAGTTTCTCGCCCGACGGCAAGAAGATAGCCTACTACGAAAACCGCGGTACACTGAAGGTGATGGACGTGAAGAGCAAGAAAACACATACGGCTCTCGCTGCCGACTATGTCTATTCGTATAGCGACGGCGACATAGGATTCTCGTGGAGTCCCGACAGCCGATGGCTTCTCGCATCGTATATCGGCATCGGAGGATGGAACAGCCAGGACATCGCCCTCGTCAGTGCAGAAGAGGACGGAAAGGTGTATAACCTCACCAACAGCGGATACTCCGAGAGCAATCCCAAATGGGTGCTCGGCGGGAAAGCCATGCTCTTTGCAAGCGACAGGGCCGGATACCGCAGTCACGGCAGCTGGGGAGCCGAGGACGACGTGTATATCATGTTCTTCGACCTCGACGCCTACGAGCGTTTCAGGATGAGCAAAGAAGAGGTGGCTCGCGACGACAAGGCACGCGAGGAACTGAAGAAGAAGAAGGAGGAAGAAGAAAAGGCTAAGGAAAAGGCTGAGAAGGACAAGAAGAAAGGCAACGACAAGGACGAGGCCAAGGTGGAAGTGAAGAAGGTGGAAGCACTGGAACTAGACACCACCAACTGCCGCGACCGTGTAGTGCGCCTCACCAACAACTCTGCCCATATCGGCGACATGCTGCTCTCGGCCGACGGCAACACACTCTACTACCAGGTGCGCTATGAGGACAGTTACGACCTTTGGAAGATAGACAAGGAAGGCAACAAGCAGCGACTGATGAAAGGCATCGGTGTGGCTGCCATGCAGCCTGACAAGGACATCAAAAGCGCATTTGTATGCCGCGGCAACATCACAAAGGTGGATCTGAACTCAGGATCACAGAAAAACGTGGACTTTGAGGCATGGTTTAACTACAAGCCATACGAAGAGCGGCAATATCTCTTTGACCACGCTTGGAGACAGGTGAAAGACAAGTTCTACGACAAGAACCTGCACGGTGTTGACTGGGAAGGCTACCGCAAGACATACGAGAAGTTCTTGCCGCACATAAACAATAACTTCGACTTTGCCGAGATGATGTCGGAGATGCTCGGAGAGCTCAATGCCTCGCATACGGGATGCCGATACAATGCCTACAGCAATGTCATGCAGACGGCACAACTCGGACTTTTCTTCGACGAGGCTTACAATGGCGACGGACTGAAGGTGAAGGAAGTGTTGCGACGCGGACCGTTTGACGTGAAAAACACCGGAGTCAAGCCTGGCTCTATCATCACTGCCATCGACGGAGTGAAGATAAACGCTGGCGAGGACTACAACAGACTTCTCGACGGGAAGATTGGCAAAAACATTCGTGTCAGCTTCGCCAAGGCTCAGGGCAAGACAGAGGAAACCATCACAGTAAAGCCTGTGTCACAGGCCCAGATAAGAGAATTGCTCTACAAGCGTTGGGTGGATCGCAACAGGGCGTTTGTTGACAGTATCTCGGGCGGAACGGTGGCTTACGTTCACGTCAAGGAGATGAACAGCGAGAGCTTCCGCACCGTTTATCAAGAACTGCTCAGCGACCGCAACCGCAACCGCAAGGCTGTGGTGGTGGACGAACGCCACAACGGCGGAGGATGGTTGCACGACGATCTCTGCACACTGCTCTCAGGCAAAGAATACCAGAATTTCGTGCCTCGTGGACAGTATGTGGGTCGCGACCCATACAACAAGTGGACCAAACCTTCGTGTGTGCTGATATGCGAGGATGACTATAGCAACGGACATGGTTTCCCGTGGGTTTACAAGACCTTAGGCATAGGCAAACTCATCGGCGCGCCTGTAGCCGGAACGATGACCGCCGTATGGTGGGAACGAATGATGGACTCGTCGCTCGTATTCGGCATTCCTCAGGTTGGCTGCCGCGGCATGGACGGCGTCTATGGCGAGAACACTACACTCTACCCTGACATCGAGGTATATAACACGCCTGAAGACATCATCAATGGCTACGACCGCCAACTGGAAAGAGCCGTAAGAGAAATGATGAAATAACTATCGGCATTATGTTTTAAGGCTTATTAGGTTAAGTGTTTATGGCTTTTTAGCTCAAGTGCTTAAAGGCTCATTAGCTTAAAAAGATTAAGGAGTTAAGACAAATATGAATTCCCACGGATGGCATTCTATATTGTCTTAACTCCTTTTCAGTTACCTGGTTTTGCCAGTCTTTACTACTTCAGCAGCTTTGCTATTGTCTCAAGACAAAGCTCAGAATTTACGGGTTTGGAAAGGAACTCGTCGCAACCGGCTTCGAAAGCCTGCTCACGGTCGCTGCTGAAAGCGTTGGCCGTAAGGGCGATGATAGGCATGTCAGGATATTTCTCCTTAATGATACGTGTGGCCTGCAGACCGTCCATCTCTGGCATCTTCAAGTCCATAAGCACCATGTCAATACCGCCTTGCTCCACCTTCTCAACCGCGTCAATACCGTTGATTGCGCGTATCACCTCGTAATGCTTCTTAAGCAAGTAACCCATCAAGATGAAGTTACTATCGTTGTCTTCTGCAACCAATATTCTTCTCATAGATAGTCTTAATTTTTTTTGTTATTATTAATATAATAAGGTGTTATTTCTTCCAAAGTTTACTCATATCCTCTAATGTCTTGCCCTTGGTCTCTGGCACCAGACGCCATACAAACACGGCAGCAACGATACATATCACGCCATAAAGGCCGTATGTGAACCAATAGCCCATGCTGTTGGCAAGAGGAACAAACGAGGTAGATACAATCCAGTTGAATATCCACTGGAAAGCCACTGCAATGGCTACTGCTGCACCACGGATAGTGTTGGGGAACACCTCGGCGATGAGCACCCAGCATATAGGTCCCCAAGAGAACATAAACGATGCTGAATAGACCATGATAGATACCATACACAGCAACTGCAGCTCGGGATTGCCAAACGTACAGGCCACGCCGATGGCGCCTACAGCCATTCCTAACGAACCGACAATGAGCAAAGGCTTGCGGCCCAGTTTCTCGACGGTGAAGATAGCCACACAGGTGAAACCAAGGTTGACGATACCATTAAACACGGTGAGCACCATAGGATTGTCAAAGCCCATTGCCTCGTAGATTCGCGGAGCGTAATAGAGCACCGCATTGATGCCCACAGCCTGCTGGAACACCGACAACATCACACCGACAAAGATGCAGAGGAAGCCATAGGTCATCAGGCGTTCTGTCTTCTCGGTTACGGTGTTCTTTATCTCGTTGAGGATCTCCTTTGCCTTAGCCGCGCCATTGATGCGGGCAAGAACATACTCGGCTTTCTCGTCTTGTCCGGTCATGGCAAGATAACGCGGAGTCTCAGGCACGAAACAGATGAGAAGGGCGAACAGTCCGGCAGGAACCATCTCAGATCCAAACATGTAACGCCATCCTGTCTCAATGGCCCAGGCTGCCTCGCCACTGTTAAGTATCTGGTTCATGCCATTGCCGATGCTCTCTATGGCAGGAGCAATGTGGTCGCCAAGGATGAAGAAATTGACAAAATACACCACCAGCTGACCGAAGATGATGGCAAACTGGTTCCACGACACGAGCATACCGCGGATATTGCTTGGCGCAATCTCACCGATATACATTGGACATACGGCTGAGGCAAGACCTACGCCGACACCACCAATGACACGGTAGATGTTAAACACGATGAGAAGGGTGAGGTCAGGCTTGCCCTCGGGCAGAACAAATGTCTCTGGCGACATCGAACCCCATGCAGAGATGAAAAACATCACACCTGCAAAGATGAGCGTGCGCTTGCGACCCCAGTTAGAAGCCAATAGTCCCGACAATGCGGAGCCAATGATACAGCCAATAAGGGCACTGGAACTGGTAAACCCATGCCAAAAGTCTGTGTACGTGAAATCGCTCGCTCCCATGAAAAAAGCCTGCAATCCCTTTTCCGCTCCCGAGATAACGGCTGTGTCGTAGCCGAAGAGTAAGCCGCCTAAGACGGCTACCATGACGATTGAAATAAGGTAGGATTTGCTACCTGTTGCACTTTGATTCATTACCTTTAATTGTTTGTCTTTTAAAAGATTGGTATTTTGGTTTTAACTCTTTATTTTCACCGATATTTGTTTAAAGAATAATTATAATTCTTAAATAGGCTACAAAATTACATCTTTTTTTCCAAAAAATTTGCATATCACGAATATTTTAACTATTTTTGCAACACGAACTAACTGATACCTATATTAAAGTATGAAATTAAAAACATTAGGTTGCGCCATTGCACTGGCTTCAGCATTGGCAGCACAGGCCCAGACAAATGTCATGGACATCAACACCAAGAAGGTGGGAGCCCCAGTTCAAAACACCATGTATGGACTCTTCTTTGAGGACATCAACTATGCCGCCGACGGCGGTCTGTATGGAGAATTGGTCAAGAACCGTTCTTTTGAATTCCCCCAAAGTTTTATGGGTTGGCAAGTCTTCGGCGACGTAAAGCTGAAGAACGACGGACCATTCGAACGCTGTCCGCACTATGTCACACTCAGCGACCCTGGACATAAGGAGCGCCGCACTGGTATCCAAAACGAAGGATACTTCGGCATCGGAGTGGAGAAAGGCGAGAGCTATCGCTTCACTGTATGGGCAAGGGCGCCAAAGGGAAAGACAACCATCAGGGTGCAACTCATTGACCAAAACACCATGGAGGAGCACCAGGAATTTACAGAGAACAAGCTCGAGATTGCTTCAGCTGACTGGAAGAAGTATGAGGTGGTGGTGAAGTCGCCACGCACCTTCAATCATGCCAACCTGCGCATCTTCCTTGCCGGAGCAAACCCCGTGGATCTCGAGCACGTGAGCCTCTTCCCGGTCAACACATTCAAAAACCGACAGAATGGTATGCGTCGTGACATAGCCCAGGCGCTGGCCGACATCCACCCAGGACTGTTGCGATTCCCTGGAGGTTGCATCGTGGAAGGCGTTGACCTCGCCACACGCTACCAGTGGAAGAACACCATCGGTCCGGTAGAGAACCGTCCTCTCAACCAAAACCGTTGGGAGCACACCTTCGACTACCGTTACTTCCCCGACTATTATCAGAGCTATGGACTCGGATTCTTCGAGTTCTTCCAGCTATCTGAAGATATTGGCGCGGAGCCTCTTCCAGTGCTCAACGTGGGTATGGCTTGCCAGTTCCAGAACTGGAACCAGGAGTGCGCTCACGCAAAAATGGATGAGTTAGAGCCATTTATCCAAGACTGTCTCGACCTCATCGAGTTTGCTAATGGCGACGAAAATACCGAATGGGGAAAGAAGCGCATCGAAATGGGGCATCCAGCTCCATTCAACATGAAATATCTCGGCGTGGGCAACGAGCAGTGGGACGAGCTCTACTTCAAGCGCCTGAAGCCGTTTGTTGAGCGTATCCGCGCAAAGTATCCAGAGATAAAGATCGTTGGCACCAGCGGTCCTGACTCTGAAGGCAAGATGTTTGACCTCGGTTGGGAAGCGATGAAAAGCCAGAAAGCAGACCTCGTGGACGAGCATTTCTATCGCCCCGAGTCGTGGTTCCTCAGCCATGGCCTACGCTACGAGAGCTACGACCGCAAGGGTCCGAAAGTGTTTGCCGGCGAATATGCCTGCCACGGAAAGGGAAAGAAATGGAACCACTACGAGACATCGCTCTACGAGGCAGCCTTCATGACCGACCTTGAACGCAATGCCGACGTGGTATATATGACCGCCTACGCTCCTCTCCTCGCACATGTTGACGGATGGCAGTGGCGTCCTGACCTTATATGGTTCGACAACACTAAGATGTTCAAGACCGTAAGCTATTACGTACAGCAGATGTATGCCCAAAACAAGGGAACCAACGTGCTTCCACTGACTATGAACAAGCAGTTTGTGGCTGGACAGGAAGGACAAAACGGACTCTTCGCCAGCTCTGTACTCGACGCCAAGGCTAACACCGTCATCGTCAAGATTATCAACACTGGCAAAACGGCACAACCCGTTTCGGTCAACCTCTTGGGTCTCAAAGGCGAGAAATCCGTGAAGACTATCACACTGTCGCACAATGGTCTCGACGACGAGAACTCAATAGACAATCCTGACAAGATCCGCCCCGTTGACGGAGCCATGAAATGCGAGGCAGGAAAGAAAAACACAATACTCAACGATGTATTGCAACCAATGACATTCAAGCTCTATATCATAGAGAAATAATACAAAAAGAGGGGAAGAACAGCACTTCCCCTCTTTTTTTTACGCTTTTTCTTCGAAAATGCCCTAAGTTTGGATTTTTTTTTGTAATTTTGTCGCCAAATGTTTTATTTGGAACAAAATGACAGTTATCGAACTAATAAATAAAGACAAAGACAAGAGACATTTCTCGTTTGAGGTGCTGCCTCCGCTAAAAGGAACAGGAACAGACAAACTCTTCGCTACAATAGACAAGCTAAAGGAGTTTGACCCTCTGTTTATCAACATCACCACACACCACAGCGAGTTTGTATATCACGAGATGGACAACGGTCTCTTGCAGCGACAGCGCATACGCCGCCGCCCAGGCACCATTGCCATCGCCGCAGCAATACAGAACAAGTATGGCATTCCTGTTCAGCCACACGTCATCTGCAGTGGCGCGACAGTAGAGGACATTGAATATGAACTGCTCGACCTTCAGTTTCTCGGCATATCCAACCTGCTGCTGCTCAGAGGCGACAAAGCCAAGGAAGACCCGCGCTTCATCCCTACACCAGGCGGCCACGAGCACACTACCGACCTCATACGTCAGGTAAACCGCTTCAACGAAGGATTCTTTGCTGATGGCACTCCGATAAAATGTCCGGGAGAGAAGTTTGACTACGGTGTGGCATGCTACCCAGAGAAACACGAGGAAGCACCAAACCTCGAGATGGACCTCCAACATCTGAAAGAGAAGCAAGACCTCGGAGCCGACTATGCCGTGACACAGCTGTTCTACGACAACCAGAAATACTTCGAGTTTGTTGAAAAGGCACGACAGGCTGGCATCACCATGCCTATCATTCCCGGCATAAAGCCTTTCGCCAAGCTTAGCCAGCTCACCATTGTACCAAAGACGTTCCATTGCGACATACCTCAGTCGTTGGCTCTCGAAGCCATAAAATGCAAGACCGACGAAGAGGCCAGACAACTCGGAGTGGAATGGGCTGTGGCACAATGCAAGGAACTGTATTCACATGGCATACACAACATCCACTTCTACACCGTGTCAGCCGTTGACTCCGTAGCGGAAGTGGCAAGAAGACTGCTCTAAGAACAGACATAAAAAACCACAGAAAAAAAATTGAGAAAAGGTGACGTCATAGGACAAAAAGAGGTGTGGACAAGGCTCACACAGATGGCAAGGGAAGACAGACTGCCACACGCATTGATGCTTTGCGGACCGCAAGGCAGCGGAAAGATGGCACTCGCTCTCGCCTTTGCCAACTATTTGTTGTGCCGCAACCACACCTGTGACGACGAGGCATGCGAGGCTTGTCCACAATGCCGAATGTTGGCAAAATGGGAGCACCCCGACCTGCATTTCACCTTCCCCACCATAAAGCTACCGTCGATGGGCGCCGACCACAAGCCTGTGAGCGACGACTTCGCCAAGCAATGGCACGAAATGATCCAGACAGGACCATATTTCTCCATGGACCAATGGATGACAGCCATTGGAGCTGAAAACCAGCAGGCCATCATCACCGCTGGCGAGAGCGACGAGCTGATAAGGAAATTCAGCCTCAAGTCGAGCCAAGGCGGATATAAGGTCTCGATAATTTGGCTGCCAGAGCGAATGAACATTGAATGTGCTAACAAGATTCTCAAACTAATCGAAGAACCGCCTTCTCATTCTGTGTTTATCATGGTTTGCCAAGAACCTGACAAACTACTCGAGACAATACGCAGCCGAACACAGCGCATCGACGTGAGACGCATTGACAACGACAGCATAGCTAAAGTTCTTGCCGAAAGATATCCATTGGGTGCAGAAACGGCAACACGTGTGGCTCGACTTTCTGACGGCAGCTGGCTCAACGCACTTCGCATAATTGACAACGACAGCGAGACGGCCGACTTCTTTGCCGACTATCAGCAGCTTATGCGTCTTGCATATATGCGCAACATCCACGACCTGAAGAAATGGAGCGAGCGCATAGCAGGATATGGAAGGGAAAAACAGAAGCGGTTTATGGATTATTTCATACGCTTGACACGCGAAAACTTCATGTACAACTTCGGCAATCCCGAGCTCAACTACATGACTGAAGAAGAAGAGGCTTTTGCCGTGAAGTTTGCTCGTTTCATCCACGAGGGGAACATAATCCAGATAAGCGAAATGGCCGACAAAATTGTTCGTGACATTAAGCAAAACGCAAACGCAAAAATCGTATTCTTCGACATGGCGTTGCAGATGATAATGCTGATACTACAAAAAAAGTAATAAACGAAAACTCTATATACAACTTTACGAAAGTAATAAACAGAAACTCTATATACAACATAACGAAAGTAATAAACAGAAACTCTATATACAACATAACGAAAGTAATAAACGGAAACTCTATATACAACATAACGAATGATAAAAGACAACGAAAACAAAATAATGTGTGATGGCGACAGAGGCCTATGCAGAAAGGCTGTGGGACGACAGGACAAACAGCTCAACACCTATGACTGGTTGGCTGACGTGCCTGGAAATGCCTTCTCTACCGACCTCGTAGAAGTGCAGTTCAAACACACACGCAAGGGATACTACCACAACTCCAACAAGCTCGAGCTGAAAAAAGGGGATATCGTGGCTGTAGAAGCTAACCCAGGACACGACATCGGCGTTGTCACGCTGACAGGACGACTCGTAAAAAAACAGATAAAGAAAGCCAACATCAAGTCGGCTGACGACATCAAACGCATCTACCGACTGGCAAGACCCGTGGATATGGACAAGTATCGAGAGGCTAAAAGCCGTGAACACGGGACGATGATACAGAGCCGACAGATAGCTAAGGATCTCGGACTGCAGATGAAGATAGGAGACGTGGAATACCAAGGCGACTGCAACAAGGCGATATTTTACTATATCGCCGACGAGCGTGTCGATTTCCGTCAGTTGATCAAGGTGCTTGCCGAGACGTTCCACGTGCGCATAGAAATGAAACAGATCGGTGCGCGGCAAGAAGCGGGACGCATCGGAGGTACAGGCCCATGCGGACGAGAGCTGTGCTGCGCCACCTGGATGAAGAACTTTAATAGCGTGACCACCAACTCGGCACGCTATCAGGACATTTCGCTCAACCCACAGAAGTTAGCTGGCATGTGCGCCAAACTGAAATGCTGCCTCAACTATGAGGTTGACAACTATGTAGAGGCAGGACGAAAGATTCCGAGCAAAGAAGTGGTACTGCAGACTCTCGACGGAGATTATTATCTCTTCAAAACCGACATCCTTGCAGGACTCATCACATACTCTACCGACAAAAACATAGCGGCAAACCTCGAGACTATCACTGCCGAACGTGCAAGGCTGGTGATCGAGATGAACAAAAAGGGAGAAAAACCTGACTCGCTACATGAGGACGGCAAGCAGAAGCAATCCGGACAACAGCACGTTGACCTCCTCGCCAACGAAAACATCAGCCGCTTTGACAAAGCCAAGAAGAAAAAGAAGAAAAAAGGCAATGGGCAACAACAAGTTCAGGGACAGCAGCAGAAGCAGCCTCAGCAACCGCAGGGACAGCAGCAGAAGCAGCCTCAGCAACCACAGGGACAGCAGCAGAAGCAGCCTCAGCAACCACAGGGACAGCAGCAGCAGAAGCAGCGTCGTCCTGAAGGTCAAAACCGCAGGAATGCCCATGCGCAACAAAACAAGCAAAACAACAAGAAGACCGAAGAGAAACAATAACACATTATTATTATCAATAATGAACAGGCAGATTTTTGTACTCTTAATAATATTAGTTACGGTTGCATCGACATTAGTGTCGTGCAACCGTTCAACTATTTATAGCCATTACTGTCATACTTCAGTGGTGGGATGGGACAAGAGCGACACACTTACGTTTGAAGTGTCGCCATTGAAAGCCGACGCCGAACTGAAATCCATCATCGGCATAAGAGTAAACGACAAATATCCGTTCAAAGCCCTTTGCCTTATAGTTGAACAGACGATATATCCTGACAAGGTGGTAAAGAGCGACACGATAAACTGCCGCCTTTTTGACGACGATGGAAAGTCGCGAGGACGTGGTGTCAGCTGTTATCAGCACGTGCTTCACTATAACACCCACCGCCTGATGAAAGGCGACTCGTTGTCGATACGTGTCCATCACAACATGAAACGCGAGATCCTTCCTGGCATTTCAGATATTGGCATCACATTAGAACAAATACATTAAGTACGGACCAACTTTCGACTGGCGTCGAGACGAAGGAAGATAAACAGCAAGAAGGTGAATCCCCAAAGCGAAGAACCGCCATAGCTGAAGAAAGGAAGCGGGATGCCTATCACGGGGGTCAAGCCAAGCACCATGCCCACATTGATAAACACATGGAAAAGGAATATTGACAAAACCGAATAGCCGTAAATACGACTGAAACGGAACGGCTGACGCTCGGCAAGATGAATGAGACGTAATATCAAGGCGAGAAACAACAGCAGCACACCTGCAGAACCAAGGAAGCCCTCCTCCTCGCCTACCGTACAGAAAATGAAATCGGTATCTTGCTCGGGCACAAACTTCAACTTTGTTTGCGTACCATTAAGGAAGCCCTTCCCTTCCAGACCGCCAGAACCTATAGCTATCTCACTCTGATGGACATTATATCCAGCTCCCGAGAGGTCTTCATCAAGACCTAACAACACGTTGATGCGCACACGCTGGTGCGGCTCCAACACGTTGTTGAGCACATGGTCGGCAGAATAGAAGAATGCCATAGAGCCTAACGAGAACAACATGATGAAAAAATACTGTTTCAGTCGCGTGCCAAGACCTTGAATCAGGAGCCAGCCTATCATCACCGCACACAACACCAACTGCACCCATACCACATCAAACGGAATGACATAGACAGAGAACAGCATGCCTATACCTGTTATGAGTACAGCATAGCCTACTATGCTCCACGCCCCAACCTTGTTCCTGCAATAGACATATACCATGCCAGCAGTAAACAATTGAACCAATGACAACACGACGAACTTTCCGACCGACGTTGGGCTGCCAAACATCAACATGTCCTCATAGCGTATGCCTACCACGAAATATATCACTGCCGCCACACCAGTAAACAACACGCTGCCAGGCATTCCCTCGCGATAGAACATAAGCAGAAACGACAAATAGACCAATGCCGAACCAGTCTCACGCTGGAGGATGATAAACAGCATGGGCACAAGCATGATGGCAAACGTCTTTATGGCGTCTTTCATCTTATGGATGGAATAGCCGTAGGTGCTCATAAACTTCGCCAGTGCCAACGCCGTAGCGAACTTGGCAAATTCGGCGGGTTGAACACGCAGAGGACCTAACACCAACCACGATCGCGAACCTTTTATCTGGTGAGGATTGAAGATAGTAACGAAGAGCAGCAGCAACAGCGCCGCGTAGATGACATACGAGAACGTGTCGTAAAAACGATCATCAAGCATCAATATGACAAAGCCGAGGCAGATGGACGTGCCTATCCACACTATCTGCATGCCCGATCGTGTGTCAAGGCTGAAGATATCGGTGTCGCCATAGGTATAGCTGGCACCACACACGCTAATCCATCCGAACACCAAGAGTGCCAGATATATACATATTGTTACCCAGTCAAGTGAGCGAAGAACGCTCGGCTGCTTATCTGTCTGCTGAACCATAAGAAATACGTCTGTGTTGGAATTCGTCGGCTTTCTTTTCAGATGCTTCCGACAGCTTCCCGTGAATATATTGTTCCATCATTAATCCGCCAATAGGCACTCCGTAGTCGGCGCCCCAACCACCATTTTCTACATATACGGCGATGGCTATCTTTGGGTCGTTCATTGGGGCGAAGCCCATGAATACCGAGTGGTCGTGGCCTCTGTTTTGCGCAGTACCGGTCTTGCCACAAGCCTCGAAGTCGTAGTGTGCCAACCCACGGCATGTACCTCCAAGCACGGAAGAGCGCATTCCTTGAACCACATATTCATAAGCCTTGTGGTTAGCCTTTGTGTAGTGGCGGCTGGTATAAGTGGTGTCGAGTGGCTCGCCTTGTACTTTCTTCACCACGTGAGGCACATAATAATAACCGCGATTGGCGATGGTGGCTCCAAGATTGGCTATCTGCAGAGGCGTCGCGTTGACCTCTCCTTGTCCGATAGAGATACTGATTATGGTGAGTCCGTTCCACGAGCCGCGGTAAGCATTGTCGTAGAATTCAGCATTTGGTATCAGTCCTCGTTTCTCTCCTGGGAGGTCGATACCGAGTTTATATCCGAATCCCATGCTGACCATATAGTCGCGCCATGTGTTCATGGCGTTCTGCACACTTCCATATTTTGAGCGGTTGCCTATCATATAGTAAAGGCCCCAACAGAAAAATGCATTGCACGATGTGCTTAGTGCAGGCACCAATGACAGCGGGGAGGCATGTCCGTGGCATCCCACGTGCAGACCGCGGAAATAGAATCCTCGCGAACAGCCGAAAGGAGTTGCCGGCGAGATGATGCCTTCGCTCATAAATGTCAATCCTTGTGTTGTCTTGAACGTGGAGCCGGGAGGATATTGTCCCATGATGCTTCTGTTGAGAAGCGGTTTCCAAGCGTTGCGACTCAGTTCTCGGTGATTCTTCGAGCGGCTACGTCCCACCATCAGCCGAGGATCGTATGTAGGCGACGACACCATACACAGCACCTCGCCTGTAGATGGTTCTATAGCCACGATGCTGCCAATCTTTCCTTCCATCAGTCGTTCTCCCAATGCTTGTAACTTGAGGTCGATACCGAGAGTTAGGTTCTTCCCTGGTACAGGTCGTCTGTCCAGACTATGGTTTTGGTAACTGCCTTGTATGCGTCCGTGAGCGTCGCGCAGCAGAATCTGAATACCTTTCTCTCCTCTCAGTTGTTTCTCGTATTGTCTTTCAACGCCGAGTTTTCCTATATAGTCGCCAGGCTGGTAATAGTCGTCTTCCTCAATGTCTGCAGGCGACACCTCAGCCACATCGCCAAGGATATGTGCGGCATAAGGGTATTCGTATTGTCTTATGCTACGTCGCTGAACATAAAAACCTGGAAATCGGAACATCTTCTCGTTCAGGATATTAAACGTACGTTCTGACAATTGGTTCATGAAAAGCTGCTGTGTGTATGGCGAATAGCCAGGATTTTTCGAGCGGTCTTTGATTGTAGCCATCCTTGTGTCGAACTCCTCTCGTGTGATGCCGAGCGTATTACACAGTTCCAAGGTGTCGATTTTTCCTTTTGCCTCTTTCATCACCACCATGATGTCGTATGCAGGCTGGTTATATACCATGAGTTTTCCGTTACGGTCGGTGATGATGCCTCTTGAAGGGAACTCGATTTTCTTGAGGAATGCGTTTGAGTCAGCATTCTTCTTATAGTCATCACTCATTATCTGCAGTGTGAAAAGTCTGATGATGTAGATAATGACGATGGTTGTAGCCACGCCACCGATGACATATTTCCTATTCTCCAGTCCGTAGTCCTTCACTTTCGTTTTGTACTTTCTATGGTGAGTATGAGTATGATAGTCAATAGCGCACTGCCTCCGATACATTCAATCCACAGCAGCCAGTTAAAGAAAGAGAATGTTTCGATGGTGAAGAAGACGATACAATATATGAGCGTGAGCACCAATACGTAGAACACGTATTTGGCGATGCCGAGCGTAATGATGCCCGGACGCAGATCGTCGGGCGCATCCTGCTGGAGAAACAGTTGCAGGAAATACGGTTGTATGATTCCTATCACGAGCAGTGAGGCGGAGGTGAGTCCGGGAGTGTTAGAGAAGGTGTCTATCACTACTCCGAGCAGGAAGCACCATACGAGTATTGCCCATCGCGGATAGTTGCGTTGGAATCCTACCACCATATATATATATAATAGCGGTGTGGCAATGCCAAAGATATGAATGTTGTTGAGCACGAGCGACTGTATGAGGCAGAGCACAATAACCATTCCCGTGCGGCTTATGATGTCTGATGTCATATTCTCTTCATTATTTCTTGTTCAGTGAGTCACGTGCTGTCTGAAGCAGTTGCTGTCGTTCGGCAAAGGTTTTATCGGTTATCACACATACGTCGCGCAAGTTGGCGAAGTCGGTTGAGAGATGCACTTTAAGCCGGTATGACAATCCGTCGGGCGAGTTATACACCTCGATAATCTTTCCCACCACGATACCTGGTGGGAAGATGGAAGAGTATCCGCTGGTTTCGACCCAGTCGCCTCGTTTGAAGTGTGCATGTCGAGGTATGTCTTCCACATTGATGTAGTTAGGCATCTTGCCGTTCCATCTTGTGTAACCGAAATATCCTCTTCCCCTTATAGAGCAGCTGACGCGCGACTTGCTGTTAAGCAGCGGCATGACGATAGAATAGTGGTCGCTGACGAGGAGCACGACTCCAACGACACCTTTTCCGCTGGTCACACCCATATCGACCTCGATGCCGTCAGCCCGTCCTTTGTCGATAGTGATAAGATTGTTCATCATGTCAACGCTATTGCTTACCACCTTTGCCGGCACGAGCTTGTACTGTTCGACATTTGTCCTCGACAGATGTTCCTTTACGAGCGTGTCGCCCGTAGCCTCGCCATAAAGACGTGAGAGCTGGTTGACTTGGCGTTCGAGATAGAAATTTTTCAGCGTCAGTTCCTGGTTTACCTTTGTCAACGAGAAGAAAGCCTCTATTGCCGAGTCAATCTCGAAAATCTTTCCCGTCACATAGTTGGCCGAGGTAAGCCATACGCTGCCTTGGTAGCTGTTGAACCTAAACAGCATGACAAAGCTCACCACTTCTAATAGCACAAAAAGCAGCCAGTTGTTGTATTTCGCGAAAAAGTCGAACAGATTGCGCATAATTGTTGTTGAAGAATAAGGGGACGCTGGAGAATGAAAACAGAATTGCTGCGTATCTCTGTCGCAGCAATTCAATTTTCAATCTTCAAGTTTCACTATCTCATCAAGAACGAGAATCTATCTACGTTCTTCAAGGCTATTCCAGCGCCTTTTGCCACGCTGTGGAGCGGGTCTTCGGCGATGTGGAACTGGATATTAATCTTGTCAGTAAGACGCTTGTCAAGGCCTCTGAGCAATGCGCCTCCACCGCTAAGGTATATACCATTCTTTACGATATCGGCATAAAGCTCTGGTGGAGTATGCTCAAGGGCGGAAAGCACTGCGTTTTCGATCTTTGCCACTGTCTTGTCGAGGCAGTGAGCTATTTCCTGATAGCATACTGGCACTTCCATTGGCAGGGCGGTGATGCGGTTAGGTCCGTGAACGACATAGTCCTCTGGCGCGTCCTCTCCGAGGTCTGTAAGTGCAGATCCAACGTGTATCTTAATACGTTCGGCCATTCGTTCGCTGACCTTCACGTTGTGCTGTCGGCTCATGTACTCCTGGATGTCGGCTGTGAGATCGTCGCCGGCGATGCGTATTGAGTTGTTGCTGACGATACCTCCGAGCGATATCACGGCGATTTCTGTCGAGCCACCACCGATATCGACGATCATGTTTCCCTCAGGTGCCTCTACGTCGATGCCGATGCCGATAGCGGCTGCCATTGGCTCGAAGATTAGATAGACGTCGCGTCCGTCGGCGTGTTCAGCCGAGTCGCGCACGGCACGCAGCTCCACCTCGGTAGAGCCTGAAGGCACGCCGATGACCATTCTCAGTGAAGGCGAGAACAGGCGGCTGCCTGTATGTACCATCTTTATCAGTCCTCTCATCATCTGTTCGCAGGCAGAGAAGTCGGCTATGACTCCGTCGCGCAGAGGTCTGATAGTGCGTATGTTTGCATGCTCTTTTTCATACATCATCTTGGCCTTCTCGCCCACGGCGATCATCTTGTCTGTTCGCCTGTCGAGAGCCACGACCGAAGGCTCGTCAACCACAATTTTATCATCAGAGATGATGATGGTATTGGCTGTACCGAGGTCCATTGCTATTTCTTGTACAAATGAAAAAAATCCCATGTTTCTTTTGAGTTCAAAGTGTAAAGTTGAAGAAGATTTTCTCTTTAACGTACAAACCATCCGTGGATGGCAGTGTCATAGTGGCTGCTTACTCCGAAGGCGCGAGCTGCGAAATCCTTGCGCTGTGCGAGTGTTGTCTCAGCGCCCTGCTTGTTGAGGATGTCGAGGAGCACTCCGTATTCAGCCTTGCTTGGCACGATAACCACGTCGTTGAAGTTCTTTGCTCCAGCACGTATGAGCGAGATGCCGCCGATATCGATTTTTTCGATGATGTCTGCCTCAGAGGCTCCGCTTGCCACGGTGTCCTCGAATGGATAAAGGTCAACGATGACGAGGTCGATTTCTGGTATTTCGTACTGTGCCATCTGTTCCTTGTCGCCGTCGTTCTCACGTCGTCCGAGTATTCCTCCGAACACCTTTGGGTGAAGTGTCTTCACACGTCCGCCGAGTATGGAAGGATAGGTGGTGACGTCTTCCACCTTCTGGCACTCGTATCCGAGCGACTCGATAAACTTCTGTGTACCTCCTGTAGAAAGGAACTTAACACCCTCTTCGTTGAGCTTCTTGAGCAGCTCATCCAAACCATCTTTGTGGAAAACCGAGACCAATGCGGTTTTTATCTGTTTCTTATCAGCCATTTTGTTGATTATATAACGTTATATGAATACTATTTGCTTATTGTCGTATTTGGATGCAAAGGTACGTATTTTTCCTGTAATGGCAAAACATACGCACCAAATTTTATCTTTCTTTATTCATTTCTTATCCTGCGTCATTTTTTCTTGCCCCCGTGGATATTCTTTCTGGTGTCAGACGAAGGCTTTGCCTTGCCACTTTAGGGAATGCCATCGCCGCATGAGGATGATGCCGCGCAGGTTTTCGTCAAGACAGAAAGCAAACCATATTCCGAGCAGTCCGAATCCACAAGGTATTCCGAGCAGCCATGCCACTCCCACGGCCACTGTCCATTGGCAGATGACGCCAACACACACAGGATAAATGGCATCGCCTGTTGCCCTGAGTGTCCCGCATGCAAAGATATTCTTCACTCGTCCATAACTCAGGAAGAAATCTATACAGAATATCCATGTGCCGGTAGCGATGATGTACTCATTGTCGGTGAGGAAGGTAAGCAAGGTATGTCCGCCAACGGCAAGTATGGCCGCAACGATGAGCGTCAATATTGTTGCCACGCGATAGACATAGTTGCCGAGGATATATGCAGCGCGGTTTCGCAATTGACCTATATAGTGTCCCACGATGATGTCGCCACCCTGCACTATACTCACGCTAAACAGAATGACGAAGGTGATGGTGGTGGTACAATAGACCTTGGTAGTCAATGCCTCAGTACTTATCTGGTTGATAAAGAAGGTAATGACTATCTGAGACAGAGAGTAAGACATTTCCTCGCTCATTGCTGGTATGCCTATATGGAAGAGGTTTTTCATCTCTTGCCATGGGAATGGGCTGAAATACCGTCGGTAGGAAGACCATACCGAGCGTGCCGCAGAAGCCGAACGGAACACGATCTTAAACGGCAGGGTGATGACGAAGTACGAGGCACGCAAGGTGTGTAACACAATGCCTCGCGGCGTGGAAGTAGCACCACCTCTCTTCTCCGCCGTTCTCCATACTCCATTCATGAAGCATGCAAGAATGACCATCGAAGCGATGCGGCTACATGCCGTTGCCCACGCAGCGCCCTCAACTCCCATGGCAGGCAGTCCCCAGTGTCCGAATATCAAGGCATAATTGCCAAGGATATTCAGGATATTGACCACCACAGTTGACGTCATGGGCTTTATTGTCTTTCCAGTAGAACGCAGCACGGCACTGAACGTGAGCGAGATAGCCTGAAAGAACGACAACGAGCCGGCTATTCTCAGATAGTTTACTCCGTCGGCCATGAGTGCTTCTCTCAGTCCGAAAGCGGCAAGTATCGGTTCTGCCCATAGCCAAAGTGCGCAGCTCACTGTCAAGCCAAGCAGTGTGTTGACTACTACGGCAATGCCCACGATCTGCATAAACCGTGTTCTATAGCCGGCTCCAAAATACTGTGCGCATAGTATGGCAGCGCCCATTGAGACGAACTGATAGACGAGGAACACGAACGATATCAGCTGATTGTCGAGGCCAACGGCTGCTACGGCATCGTCGCTGTATCGCGACAGCATCACGGTATCTACGGCACCGAGTAGCATGACGAGAGCTATGTCGATAAAAATCGGCATCGTCAGCTTGTACAGGTTTTTCTTTACTGAAACATTATCCATTGCAATCTTTTTCTTTACTAATACTATATAATACGTTCATTTTCAGCCTTCGTTTTCTCGCCATGGCAATGACTGCGCAAGCTCATCATTGCTCATCTGGCTTAACGAAAACGTTGGATTCTTTTCATTTATCTATCTATTGATGGCTCATATTACCACTTATCTTTTGTCTGTATGTCGTCTGCCCAGCGATGGTCTTTCGGGAAAGGTTTGCCACCCCACGCTTTCACTTGTGTCCATGGTTCAGGTGCTGACGTCCAGAAGTCGTGGTCAGCAGGGAGTCCGAGTGGCATGAATGCGAGCGATGTCATGTAGAGCGAGCCGTTGTTTGTGTACCAATCAGCGGTTTCTGGTTGTGAGCCACAGAATCCTATGGTAAGGAATCCGCCCTCGTTATAGTTCTGTTGTATGTCGAACATACGGTGCATCACCTTTGTCAATGCGGCTCGTATCTGTCCGTTACTCAGGTCCTTAGGCAGTTTTTGATACCATGCCACGAGTGCGAGCGGTTGCATGGCAGCCAGTCGGTATGGCGTCGAGCGTCCTATTACAGGGAATGTTCCTTCAGGCGAAATAAACCTTTCGAGAATGATGGCAAACTTCTGTGCCCGTTTCAGTGCTCGCTCATGATATTTCTTATAGTCGAGTCGTGTGTTTGCCTTGGCGTCAACCATAGCTTGTAGTGTCTCAAGATACATCGCGTGAAACACATAGCTTGTATAGTAGTCGAAAGCAAAGACAGGCCCATCAGCATACCACCCATCACCTATATACCATTCTTCTACCTTCCTGCATGCGGTATTCACTCTAAACTCATCGTACTGAGCACCTGCCTTAGCAAGAAAGCTCTCTATTATCGAGGAGAAAAGAAACCAGTTAGTATAAGGAGGGTCGATAGAACGCAACTTTTGAAATTCATTTATATAACGTTGTTTCGTGGTATCGTCAAGTGGAAGCCACAGCTGGTCAAACCCACGAAGGAAACTCTCGGCGATGTATGCAGCATCGACGAGATTCTGTCCAGCTATACCCCAACAGAGGTAATCAGCCGACTGCGGATCGACACTATTTTTGTAGCTTGCCAATGCCCATTGGCGCAGTTGTCTGCGTTGTTGCCCTTCTGTTGTATCGTCATCAGGCAGAGTGAGCCAAGGGGCAATGCCTGCCATTAATCTGCCAAAAGTCTCCATATATACCACTCTTCTGTCACGAGAATCAAAGGAAGGGCTAAATTCTGTCTGCATGTTTTTCTGCAGTTCTCCCTTTGCCATATTTTCGAGAACAGGCTGAGCCATTGTATATGCGAGTCGGCACCAATATTGGCGGTCAGTCTCTGTTGTCTTCTTTGATTTCTTTGCTGCGAAGACAGGTGATAATAGCACTACAAGTGCGATGGTGATTGTTGTGAGTCGTTTCATTTTTGCTTGAATATTTTTTGTTGGCAACAAAAGTAACTATAATATCTGAAACTACCAAATATTTCGTCATCTTTTTCTGAATATTGTATTTTGCGTTTTGTGGAAAGAGTGTTTTCCCAGGGGAGACTGGTATTTCTGGGATTTCCGGGTGAGCCGGATATTCTGGAGATTCCAGATATTCCGGGGGCCAGAGTTTACGGAGTATCCTGGGGTTCCGGAGTTTCCGGATATATCCAGGGGTTCCGGAGTTTCCGGATATATCCGGGCTATCCGGAATGAGTCAGATATTCCGGAGTATCCGGATATTCCAGGGATTCCAGAAATGGAGCCATGTATATAATATAAGGTGAAAATGTTAACAATATGTTAAAGTTGAAAAAAAGTTGCCGAAATATTTGGAGGGTATTCAGAAATGCACTACCTTTGCAGTGTTCTATTAAAGTAGTACACTACTACAGCAATAAACTGCAATACAAATAAAGAGTATAAAGAATAAAGGAAGGAGTATAAACAATAAAAGAAAGGAGTATAAACAATAAAAAAAAGAGTATAAACAATAAAAAAATAAGAATTATGAATGCAATTATCACTGCCCCAACCATCATGTCAATGTTCATGAACTTGACAACTGACGTAGAAAACAACAAATTCTGCTACAATGCAGAAATGGAAGACAACCGCATATCAGCCATTGAGGTATATAAGAATAACGACAATGTACTCTCTGCTCACATCAAGCGTATCTATACTTACGACGAGCTAGATCGTCTTTTGATGCGCGAAACGCTGAAGTGGAACAAAAGGAAGCAGACCTGGGAGAAGCATAGTTGTCTTTGCTACAGCTACTCTGTCGAGGGTTATACTGTAGAGAAGCGCTTCTGGGACGAGTCAAGCAACGACTATGCCGAAGCTAAGGAATACAGTCACTACACCATCATCATGAATCATGTCGTAGCAGTTAACGACTACAAGAAAGACAACCAGACAGGCGATTATGTTTTGGCACAAAACACTCTCGTCATTATGCCTGACACAAACAAGCTCATGACAATGGAGTAACTCTTCAATCGCTATAGGAAACGACTTTGAAATATCGAAAACGATTTTGAAATATCGAAAACGATTTTGAAATATCGAAAACGACTTTGAAATATCGGAAACGACTTTGAAATATCGAAAACGACTTTGAAATATTGAAAACGACTTTGAGAATCACGACGAATATATAATACAACAATTTGGGAAAGCTGTTCAATATTATAGCGACGAATATTAAAAAAGGTAAACGGTTTGGAAAGTTGTTCTATGTAAGAAACATCATACAACAATCATTAAAGAAACATCATACAACAATTATTAAAGAAACGTCATACAACAATTATTAAATTAACGACATACAACAATTATTAAATTAACGACATACAACAATTATTAAATTAACGACAATGATACAGGTAAATAACATCACATTCAAATATCCTGGCACAAAGCGCAACGTGTTTGACGGATTCAACATGACGCTCGAAGCCAACAACATTTACGGACTGCTCGGGAAGAACGGCACAGGAAAATCGACCTTGCTCTATCTCATCAGCGGCCTTCTCCGTCCCTCAAAAGGCAACGTAGTCATGGACGGTACGGTAGCAACAACACGCCAGGCTGACACACTCAAAGAGGTGTTTATCGTGCCAGAAGAGTTTGAGTTGCCAGCCGTCAGCCTCGACACTTACGTAAAGATCAACCAGCCATTCTATCCGAACTTCAGTCGTGAGGTGCTCGACAGCTGCCTAAAAGACTTCGAGTTGCCCACATCTCTTAAGCTCAACGAGCTCTCAATGGGTCAGAAAAAGAAGGTGTTTATGAGTTTCGCCCTTGCCGCAGGCACCCGCTACCTTCTCATGGACGAACCGACAAACGGACTCGACATTCCCTCGAAGAGTCAATTCCGTCGTGTGGTGGCAAACAATATGACCAACGACCGCACGCTAATCATCTCCACCCATCAGGTTCACGATGTAGAATCTCTTCTCGACCATATACTCATACTCAACGAGAGCCAACTCCTCCTCAACTCCTCGACCGCTGAGATTTGCGAGAAATACAAGTTTGAGTACCGCCTGCCACAGGAGATGGACGACACGGTGATCTACGCCGAGCCATCGCTCCAAGGCAACGCCGTCATCTCCAAGCGCGAGGCCGACGACCAAGAGACCCCCATCAACCTCGAATTATTGTTCAACTATATAAACAAATAAACGATATGAGCACAACATTCAATCTCAATAGATTCATCCTCCTCACCAAGTGGGAGACATTGACCGAAAAGAAAGACTACATACGCTGCACCGTGGGAGTAGCAATAGCACTCACCTTCCTGTTCTGCATCAACATTCTCTCGCTGAAGATGCACGGTTTCAACAGTCAGAGCCTTGCGGACAGAGAGTATATCTTCGACCACCTCATGCATAGTCTGGGAGGCATGGCTGTGATGACCCTGTTCTTCTCGCTCACCTTAGGCGCCTCGTTCATCTTCATGAATATGAGAAACAAGCAGCAGCGCATAGCATATCTGATGCAGCCGTCGTCAAACCTTGAGAAGTATCTCGCACGTTACCTCCATGTCACCATAGGTTATTTCCTTTGCCTCTGCGTCAGCCTTATCTTTGCCGATATCATGCAGTATCTGTTCTCTCTCGCCATACTTGAAGGAGGCTTTGCCAAATCGGTCATCGCCTGGATTTTCAGTCCGGAGGACAATAACTTTAATGTCAACGGCATTGAATTCCCGATGATCTATCTTTATGTTGGCTTCATCACGATGTGCATCCACGTCAACTCGTTCTGGGTGTTCTGTGGCACTCTCTACCGCCGCAACGCATGGCTTTTCACGCTCTGTACACAGTTTGTATTAGGTTTCCTCCTGATATTTATCAACATTAATATTTTCGACTATATGTCGCTCATCTTCAGCAACATGACCGAGTACAACTATCACTATTTCTTCTGGACAGGCGTCATTTTCTCGTGGGCACTCAGCGCACTCTTGTATTGGGGTAGCTATAAGTTATTCTGCCGCATGCAGGTAATAAACAACAAATGGTTGAACATTTAACACACTCAAAGACATGAATTTCAGCAACGACAAGGCAATATATATCCAGATGGCCGACCGGCTGTGTGACGAGATCATCGCCGGCACCTACAAGGACGACGACCGAATACCCAGCGTGCGCGAATACGCGGTAATGCTACAAGTGAACACCAACACCGCCGTAAAGGCATACGACCAACTGGCGCGCGACGGCATCATCTACAACAAGCGTGGCCTTGGATACTTCGTCACGGCAGGCGCAAGCCAAGAGATACGCAAGGCTCGCAAGCAGGAATTTATGAAGCAGACGCTGCCCGAACTGTTCAGACAGATGCAGCTGTTAGGCATTTCCATTGACGATATCAATAAAGCATGGCAACAGTAGCGGCGTTCGTTTTAACCATTTTTATCACTTCTTTTTGCAGCTTTTTCAAGTGATGCAGCGTCCAAGGATAAAAACAAAAGATTATGATTCATCTTAAAGACATTAACAAGACATATCAGGGAGCACAGCCGCTTCACGTGCTCAAGGGCATCAACCTCGACATCGAGAAGGGGGAGTTTGTCTCCATCATGGGTGCATCGGGTTCGGGAAAATCCACCCTGCTGAATATCTTAGGCATTCTTGACAACTACGACTCTGGCGAATACCTGCTCAATGGTGTGCCAATATGGAACCTCAGCGAAAGCCGTGCAGCCGAATACCGCAACAAGATGATAGGGTTCATCTTCCAGTCGTTCAACCTCATCCCGTTTAAGACGGCGGTTGAAAACGTCGAACTGCCACTGTTCTACCAGGGCGTAAGCAGAAAGAAACGCCACCAGATGGCCATGGAATATCTTGACCGGCTGAGCTTGGCACAGTGGGCAAACCACTATCCCAACGAGATGTCTGGAGGACAGAAGCAGCGTGTAGCCATTGCGCGTGCGCTCATTACCAAGCCGCAGATCATCCTTGCCGACGAACCTACCGGCGCCCTTGATTCGAAGACCAGCGTCGAGGTGATGGACCTTCTGAAGAAGCTCAACCACGACGAGGGAATAACCATCGTCGTGGTCACTCACGAAGGTGGCGTGGCCAACGAGACCAACAAGATTATTCATATCAAAGACGGACTCATAGGCAAAATCGAGGAAAACTTCGACCATCATGCGAATAGGGGATTTAAGTAAGTGGATTAGTTGTCAACTCGTCAACTTGTCAACTCGTCAACTAAACAACAACAATATGATTGAACTCTTCAAAGAAATATGGAGCACAGCCAAGCGCAACAAGCTCCGCACGTCGCTCACGGGCTTTGCGGTGGCATGGGGAATATTCATGCTGATATTCCTCCTCGGCGCTGGCAATGGGCTCATCAACGCACAGCTCGACCAGCAGAACCGCCATCTCGCCAACTCGATGAAGATATTCAGCGGACAAACGTCGAAAGCGTTCAAGGGCTTGAAGGAAGGACGATACACTCCACTCAAGGAATCAGATGTAGCTATCACCGAGAAGACCTTCAGCGACAACACTATGAAGGTTGGGTCGGAGATCTCTGTCAACGGCATAAACATATCGTTGGGCGAGAAGTATATCTCCGCACAGAGCCTTAATGGTGTTTATCCTTCTGACGCGGAGATCAACAAGCGCGAGATGGTGGCTGGACGTTTTGTCAACGAAATCGACATGAAGGAGAAGCGCAAGGTCATAGCTCTCTGGCAGGAACAGGCAAAAGAACTCGATACTGATTATCTCTCTCTCATAGGCCGTCACGTGAAAGTTGACGGTCTGGCCTTCAAGGTGATAGGTATAGTGAAGGACGACAAGCAGAACCAGAGTGTCTCGGCTTTCATCCCCTATACCACCTTGAAGACCATATACGCCAAGGGCGACGATGCGGGCAGCATCCAGTTTGAGATCAAGAACCTTGTCACCGAAGAACAGAACAAGGAGTTTGAGAAAAACTACCGCGCACATATCAACATCCAGCATAATGCCGCTCCCGACGACGAGTCGGCGATGTATATCTGGAACCGTTATATGGACAATATCCAGATGACGACAGGCATTGCCATCATCCGCTCGGCATTATGGATAATAGGTCTGTTCACGCTCCTCAGCGGCATCGTTGGCGTGTCAAACATCATGCTTATCACCGTGAAGGAACGCACACGCGAGTTTGGAGTGAGGAAGGCTATCGGCGCCAAACCATGGCACATCCTGAAGCTCATCATCACCGAGAGCGTCATCACCACCGCCTTGTTTGGGTATATAGGCATGCTCTGCGGCATAGGCGTCAACGAGTATATGAATGCCACGATAGGTCATGAGGTGGTTGATACCGGGCTCTTCCAGGCCTCGATGTTCCTCAACCCAACAGTTGGACTCGACGTCTGCATCCAGGCAACGCTCGTCATCATCGTCGCTGGCACCATAGCTGGGCTCATTCCTGCCGTCAAGGCTGCAAGGGTAAGACCCATAGAAGCGCTTCGTGCGGAATAAAGGCAAGGAAAGAGAAAAGAAATGTAGGAAGTATAAGTAGAAAGAAAAGAATACAAATGAAGTTTGACATTGACACATATCGCGAGATTATCGACACCATCACCCGCAACAAGACGAGGTCGTTCCTCACGGGATTCGGAGTGTTCTGGGGCGTGTTCATGCTCATCTTCCTCATCGGAGGAGGCAAGGGGCTGAAGGAGATGCTACAGAAGATTTTCGCTGGCTTCGCCACCAATTCGGCCATGGTGTGGACACAAAACACGACGAAACCCTACAAGGGTTTCCGCAAGGGACGTTACTTCTCGATGGTGGAGAAAGACATTGATCGTCTGAGGCAGCAGGTGCCTGAACTGGATGTGATCACTCCTGTCATGTTTGGCGGCACTAAAGACGCCGTGGTTGACGATAAGTCGTTCTCGGCCAATGTCTCGGGCGTGAGTTACGACTATCCTGCCATCAATCCGCCTACGATGTACTACGGACGATTCCTCAACGAGATGGACATCAAGTTAGGGCGCAAGGTGTGTGTCATCGGCAAGGAGGTTTACAAGAAGCTCTTCCCCGGCGGTGGCGACCCTTGCGGGAAACGCATCAGGGTGGATGGCACTTACTATCAGGTGATAGGTGTGGACTATAAGGTCAACGGCATCAGTATCAACGGCCGTCCCGACCAGCTCGTCACCATCCCTTACACCCTCTTCCAAAAAATATACAACTCTGGCGACCAAATACATAGCCTCGCCGTCACGGCAAAGCCAGGAGTGGTGATGAGCTCTATCACCGACCGTATGCGCACGGTGATAGCCCGCGCCCACATGGTTGACCCTACCGACGAGAAAGCCATCACCCTGTTTAATACCGAGCTGCTCTTTGCCATGCTCGACAATCTGTTCAACGGTGTCAACTTCCTCATCTGGCTCATAGGCATCGGCACGTTGCTCGCCGGCGCCATAGGTGTTTCAAACATCATGATGGTCACCGTGAAGGAGCGCACCATAGAGATAGGCATACGACGCGCCATCGGTGCAACACCAAGGATGATCCTCTCGCAGATCATCTCTGAGAGCATCCTCTTGACAGCCGTAGCGGGCATGAGCGGCATCCTCTTCGGCGTCAGCCTCCTGGAGCTGATCGAACTGGCCAACACCACCGACGGCATCCTCGGCGCCCACTTCCAGGTGGGTTTCTGGACTGCCATCGCCGCCACTCTCCTGCTCAGTTTCCTCGGCGGTCTCGCCGGTCTTGCTCCCGCCTGGCGTGCCATGAGCATCAAGCCCGTCGATGCCATGCGTGACGAATAATGTCTGATGGATTATATCGACTCCATGGAGAAGACAGCAAGATCCCGTGTTAAAAAAAACATCGACTTGAGAATCATAACAGACAATAAAAAAAAATAATCACCCAATATGAAAAAGTACAGCAAACTCATTATTGCAGCCATCATCGCAGTAATCTTCATCGGGACATTCGTGTTCCTTTACAAAAAGTCACAACCACAGCCCGTGGTCTATAACGAGTTCACACCCTCGCTGACCGACATCAGCAAGACCACCGTCATCACCGGAAAGATTGAGCCGCGCGACGAGGTGAGCGTAAAGCCTCAGATCAGCGGTATCATCACCCATCTTTATAAGGAGGCGGGCGACAAGGTGCAGGAGGGCGAGGTGATCGCCAAGGTAAAGGTGATCCCCGACATGGGGCAGCTCTCCTCTGCCGAGGCTCGCGTGCGTCTTGCCAGCATCAACCTCAAGCAGGCGAAGGTCGATTTCAAGCGCGAGGAGGCGCTGTTCAATCAGAACCTTGTCTCAGCCGACGAGTTTGACAAGATAAGACAGACACTGCGACAGGCAGAAGAAGAGGTGGTGGCAGCCAACGACGCCCTCGAAGTGGTGCGCGACGGAGTGTCAAAGAGCAATGCCAACGCCAGCTCCACACTTATCCGCTCTACCATCTCGGGCATCATCCTCGACATCCCGGTGAAGGTGGGAAATACTGTGGTGCTCAGCAACACGTTCAACGACGGAACCACCATTGCCACCGTGGCTGACATGAACGACCTCATCTTCCGCGGAAACATCGACGAGACCGAGGTGGGACGTCTCTTCCAGGGCATGCCCATGAAGATTACCGTCGGCGCGCTGCAAGGCGTGAACTTCGAAGCTACACTCGAGTATATCTCTCCTAAGGCGGTGGAGAACAACGGCGCTAACCAATTTGAGGTGAAAGCTGCCATAAAGAGCGCTGAAGGAGGAAAGATCAGGGCGGGCTACAGCGCCAATGCCGAGATCGTACTCGACAAGGTGTCGAAGGTTGTAGCCATACCTGAGAGCGCTATCGAGTTCAGCAACGACTCCACTTTTGTTTATATCATAAAAGGCTCTGGCGACAACAAGACTTACGATCGCGTCCCCGTCACCACGGGCATCAGCGACGGCGTAAACATTGAGATAAAGAAGGGCGTCACCGTAAAGGACAAGATACGCGGTCCTCAGAAGGTGGCGGATGACAAATAACAAAGACATTACATCATGAAAAGAATCTTCATCATCACTTCTATCCTTGCTTCTGCCATCACGGCATCGGCACAGTCCAAGACATGGAGCATGCGCGAATGTATCGACTATGCCATCGACCACAACATCACCATCAAGCAGCAGCAAAACCAAGCACGGCAGCAACAGATACAACTCGACGACAACCGTGGCAACCATCTGCCTACAGTAGATGCGTCCATCGGACAGAACTTCTCCTTCGGACGTGGTCTCACGGCACAAAACACATACGAGAACACCAACACCTCTAACACGTCGTTCCAGCTCGGAGCCTCGGTGCCCATCTTCACGGGCAACAAGATAGTCAATGCCGTGAAGCTATCGCAGCTCAACCTCGACGCGTCGCTCGCCGACCTCGAAAAGGCTCGCGACGACATACGCACACAGGTGGCAAAAGCCTATGTGCAGATTCTCTATGACATGGAGATCTGTGACGTGGCACAAAGGCAGATAGCCATCGACTCCATGCAGGTCTATCGCCTCGAACAGATGCTCAAGGCGGGAAAGGCAAGCAAGGCCGAGGTGTCGCAACAAAGGGCCACACTGGCACAAAGCCGCCTCACCGCCACCAATGCCGACAACAACTACAGGCTCTCGCTGCTCGCCCTGAGCCAGCTGCTCGAACTGCCTTCGCCAGAGGGATTCGCCATCGTCAGACCCAACCCCGACGAGCTGCCACTCGGCTCAGCAGAAGCCACCATCCCCTCGCCCGACCTTATATATAATGAGGCTCTCGGCATCAAACCTCAGGTGAGAGCCGAACAACTGCGCCTCACTGGCACCGACTACAACATCAAGATAGCACGCGCCGACTACCTGCCGACGCTCTCTTTCTCAGCAGGCCTGGGCACCAACTACTACAAGACGTCGGGATTCGATGCCGACGGCTTTGGCAAACAGTTGAAAAACAATTTCAGCCAATATCTTGGTTTCAACGTCTCAATACCTGTCTTCAACCACTTCTCTACACGCAACAAGATTCGCACGGCGAAGATAGACCAGGAAAACCAATCGCTGAGACTCGAAAACACAAAGAAAGACCTCTACAAGGAGATTCAACAGGTGTATTACAACGCCGTGGCCTCGGTCAGCAAGTACAGCAGCAGCCAAGAGGCGGTGAACAGCAACGCCGATGCCTTCGAACTGACACGGGGCAAATACGAAAACGGCAAAGCCACCATCACCGAGTTTAACGAACAGAAAAACAACCTCCTCAAGGCCGAGAGCGACCTGGCACAGGCAAAATACGAATATATATACCAGAGAGCACTCATCAACTTCTACCGCGGAAAGACTCTCAACTTCTGACGCGTAAAGACTCTCAACTTCTGACGCGTAAAGACTCTCGACTTCTGACGCGGACAAGATGATTACATAACACTCATGTTCCCGATAATTGAAAAAAAAGAAAGGCAAGATTCCCAATGGACTCTTGCCTTTTCTGTCTCTTTCCAGAAGATTCAATTAAGCTGGAAGGCTGATTGCCTCAGAAGGACAAACATCAGCGCATGTACCGCACTCTGTGCAGACATCAGGATTGATTGAATACTTCTCGCCCTCAGAGATTGCTCCTGCTGGGCACTCATCGATACATGTACCGCATGCGATACAGTCATCACCAATTACGTATGCCATAATAATAATCTTTAATAATTAATACCAAAAAATTGTGATGCAAAAGTACTCATTTATTTTGAAATATACCACATTTTAGGTAGATAATTTTATTATTTATACAAAATCAAAATTATTTTCTACACAATAAATGCTCCATATCTTACGTTTTATATAGTATGAAAAAGATTGCAACTTGCATTATACTAATAGCTTTTTTGGCTCTTTCGACCGCCAAGGCACAGAACCAACAGGTGGAAAACAAGCCCTATATCGACTTGCGACCGCTACACTTCGGCATTCACGTGGGATTTCATGCGCAGGACATCAACTTCGTCAATGTCGGACCGCAGACCGTCACTCTGCCCGACGGCACCACCGCCACACAAACCATTCTCTGCGATGCTGACAAGTGGAACCCAGGACTCAGCGTGGGCGTTCTTGCCGACTTGCGGCTCACCGACTATCTCTCACTCCGCTTTGCACCCACCATGCACTTCGGGGCAAAACACCTCGTCTTCCGCAATCTCTCTGCCACCGACCAAGACGGCAACGCCACCGAAACGACACAAGATCTGAAAAACACCTATATCGCACTGCCCATCGACCTGAAATTCAGCGCAAAGCGATATGGTAACTACCGTCCATACATGCTTGCAGGCATCAGCCCCATGATAAACCTCACCGCGAAAAGCGAGGACATCATACAGCTAAAACGATACGACACCTTTGTGGAGATAGGACTGGGATGCGACCTCTATCTTCCTTTCTTCAAGCTCATCCCCGAACTAAAGTTCTGCTACAGCCTCAGCGACTGCCTGCGTCGCGAACACGCTGGCGAACTGAAAGACGAAAACCTCAAGGCCTATGCCAACTCGGTGAGCGAGGCACGAAGCAAGATGTTTGTTCTCACGTTCTATTTCGAATGACGCTTAACAATTTCGATTTACACAAGACTTTTTCAAATAACACATTATTATAATAACCACTCTCAGCCGTCATCACTATGCCAACAGACAGAAACCCGCAACTACGCCACGCCTGGGACTTCGTCGAACATACAGGACGTAGCATCTTCCTCACCGGAAAGGCAGGAACAGGCAAGACCACATTCCTCCGCACCTTGGTGGAGAAAAGCACAAAGCAGATGGTTGTCGTCGCTCCCACGGGAGTGGCTGCCATCAACGCTGGAGGCATGACCATACACTCCTTCTTCCAACTGCCGCTCTCGCCCTATGTACCTGGGGCACAGGTGAAAAACAAGTATGACTTCAGCAAAGAGAAACGAAAGATCATCAGTTCGCTCGACCTCCTCATTATCGACGAGATAAGCATGGTGAGAAGCGACCTCCTCGACGCCATCGACAACGTGCTAAGGCGATTTCGCCGTCACTCGCTGCCCTTCGGCGGCGTACAGCTACTAATGATAGGCGACCTCGCACAGCTCACGCCCGTAGTGACTCCCGAAGACGAACAGCTGCTGCGACCGTATTACGACACGCCTTACTTCTTCGGCAGCAAGGCATTGCAACAGGTGGATTACGTCACCATTCAACTCGAGAAAATCTACCGGCAGGCCGACATGCAGTTTGTTGACCTCCTCAACAACATTCGCGAGAACCGCGCCACACAACAAGACTTCATCACTCTCCAGTCGCGCTACAACCCTTCGTTCACGCCAAAGACCGAAGAGGGATATATCCGCCTCACCACCCACAACCGCATGGCCGACGAATACAACGACCACGAGATGAGCCGCCTCACCACGGCTCCCTTCGTGTATGACGCCGAGATAGAAGGCACCTTCCCGCCAACGTCTTACCCCACGGCACAAAACCTCATGCTCAAGGTGGGAGCACAGGTGATGTTTATCAAAAACGACACCGACGGACTCTACTACAACGGCAAGATAGGCATCGTCACCAGCCTCGACAACGACAAGGTGTGCGTGCGTTGCACTGGCGAGGAGCGAGAGATAGAGGTGGCACAGCAGGAATGGGAAAACGCCCACTATACCATCAATCCCGAGACACACGAGATACAAACCGAGATACAAGGCGTCTTCCGCCAATATCCTCTTCGGCTGGCATGGGCCATCACCATTCACAAGAGCCAAGGTCTCACGTTCGAGCGCGCCATCATCGATGCCGGTCATTCGTTCGCTCCAGGACAGGTGTATGTGGCACTCAGCCGTTGCCGCAGTCTCGACGGCATCGTCATCGCCTCGCCCATCACACCGCAGGCCATCATCAGCGACAGCCGCGTGGAGAACTATATGGAACGGCAGGAGTATGAGGCCCAGCAGAGCATAGCGTTACTGCCTCAGCTCAAGGAGAACTACTACCGCGAGATGCTCGTCGAAATGTTTACGTTCACGGCTCTCAAAGAGAAGACCGACTATATGCTACGACTGCTGATGGAGTATTTCGCGGGACAGAACGCCTCACTCGTACAACTCTTCAGACAGGCGGCTGCCGACTTCCAGACTTCCGTCACCGACGTGTCTGTAAAATGGTCCTCCACCCTACTATCAATGCCGTTTCAGCAAATGGGCAGCGAGGCGCTACTTGAGCGAGTGAAGCGGAGCGCAACGTATTTCGCCGACTCGCTGTCGGCTGTCCTCAAGCGTCCGCTGGATCGCGTCAAGGGTATTCAGTCTAACAACAAGGAGGCTCTTCGCCGCCTCGACGATGCCTATTCTGACCTCAACATCCATTTCCGCTCACGCATGTTGCTACTGAAAGCGATGTCTGAACTCGAATTTTCACTTCCTGTCTATCTGCATGAGCGCCAACGTGCCCTCGTCGTAGCCATGGGCGGACAGTCGAAGGCAGAAAAAGAGGCTAAACCTAAGAAAACTAAGAAGCTTAAAGAACCTAAGGAGCCTAAAGGACCTAAGGAGCCTAAAGGACCTAAGGAGAAGACTTGGGAGACGAGTTTCAAGCTTTATAAAGAGGGAAAAAGCATCGACGAGATTGCCACAGAGCGGCTCTTGACGCCACAAACCATCACATCGCATCTCAGCCGATACGTCGCCACTGGCGATATTCCCATCGAACGGCTCGTTCCAGCTGACCATATCGCCATCATTCGGAGGGCAATAAGCGAAATCGGCACTGCCGACGGCAAGGGTGCAATCAAGGCCGCTTGTCCCGACGAAATTAGCTACACAGAGATTGAAATCGTAATAAGGTCTGAAACATAATTACAAATCAACCTCATCAGCATTTACATCCATAAAATTCAAATACTGCCCACAATCCGGATTTATGTAATTTTTGCCGATTTCATCAGGAGTTTTTACATAAATCCAGATTGTATTCATTAAAGCCTGTCAATAAACACGCAAAACTTATCCGGTCTGAATAATTTACATATACTATCATTATGTCTTGTACTGAAATAGGTGGTTCTTCAACTAAATTGCAGAAGAACCACCTATTT
>SAMEA3663028__coassemble_113_pt1 | contig 36547 bp, 27 predicted proteins | sample SAMEA3663028__metabat2_high_PE_022 | metagenome-assembled genome bin SAMEA3663028 (sample SAMEA3663028) | pig gut metagenome | biome: pig gut; feature: pig-associated habitat; material: faeces | place: France | collected 2012 | reverse complement strand
TACACCTGCTTGCTTTTATTGTGCTATGCTATCCACACGCTTTTGCAAGTGACCCGAAATAATTCCATACTATGTATCATTATATATTGAGTGTTGTGGTGAAAAAAGAAAGAGGCAGATGCCAGGAAATGTCCCGGCGTCTGCCTCCTTCGGTGATGCTATTGCTCTCGTGGAGTATTACTCTGTGATACAGATAGAAACGCGGTTCATGTCGTTCTCGGCGAATGGCTGAACGCGGCTGCCCTTAGAGTCAGAAGCGATGCGGTCGGCAGAGATGCCGTACTTCTCGGTGAGCATCTTAACAACGGCAGCGGCACGCTGAGAAGCGAGACGGTCGTTGATGTTGTCATTACCTGTGCCTGCGTCAGCGTAGCCGGTGACAACAACCTTCTTCTCTGGATATTTGCCCAGGTACTCAACGAGTTCCTTCACCTTAGCTTCCTCAGCCTCGGAAATCTGGCTTACGTTGATGGTGAAGAACACGTCGATGCGGAGTGGTTCAACTACCTTAACCTCCTCAACAACAGGTGCTGGAGCTGGCTCTACTACTGGCTCTGGCTCTGGCTCAACCACTACAGGCTCAGCAACAGGAGCAGGGGCAGCCTTCTCGTAAGACTTGCCAAGGTTGATCTTCAGACCGGCGAGAACGTTGAAATACCAGTCGGCGTTGCCTGCCTTCTTTGAGTTGTACTTGTCGGAGATGATATTGGCGTTACCCTCGATGCCGAGAGCCACGGCGTCGCTCAGACGGAAGTCAACGGCGAGACCGGCCTTACCTACAGGGCGAACCTTTGTGCCTTCCCAGATGTAAGTCATGTTGTAGCCGCTCTTCACGATGTCGTTAGCCTCGTCGTTAGAGAAGCCGATGTTGATACCACCACCTACAAATGCGGAAACGTTCATGGTGCGAACGGGGTTGTAGCCGCAGAAGAGGTTAGAGAGGTTGAACATGAAGTCGATGGTAGGAGCGACATACTTGTACTTGTAGCTGATATTGCCTGGGTTGGCACCGTCAGACTCCTTGTAGCCGTTGTAGCCACCCTTGCTCTGCCATGCGTTCACGGCGAGACGGGCTCCGAACACGGGGCTGAACTGACGTCCGAGAGCTACCTGTACATTAGGAGAGATGAGGTCGCTGAACTTTGCCTCACCGAGTGTGTACTGTGCACCGCCCTGCAATTGCAGGTAGTTGTGCTTCTTGAATGTGTACTCTTTGGCATCCTGTGCCTGAGCTGCTACTCCAAGTGAGAGAAGCGCAGCAACGAGTAAAGATTTCATTGTCTTCATACGCGTCTAATTTATTCTAATAATTAATACTTTCTCTCTAGGCTAATTGTTAAACCTATTTGGCTGCAAAGATAGTACAAAATTCTGATACAGACAATATTTTATTGTGTTTTTTTAAATATTTATGCAAATAATTGACTTCCATTGGGAATAATGCGTCAAAAGGTGTTGGCTCGTGGCTGACGGATGACTGTCGGGGAGAGAGGAGCTGATGGCATGGAGATGACTACAAAATAAATAAAATAGGTTAATTTTTTTGGCAGTAAATATAATAATGTGTATTTTTGCACAAAATATTTATACTTGATTATGCATAAATCGGGATTTGTAAACATTGTGGGCAACCCCAACGTGGGTAAATCGACGCTTATGAACCAGCTCGTAGGAGAGCGCATAAGCATTGCTACATTCAAGGCGCAGACCACTCGGCACAGGATAATGGGTATCGTCAATACCGACGATATGCAGATAGTGTTTTCCGACACACCGGGTGTGCTGAAACCCAACTACAAACTACAGGAGTCGATGTTGGCGTTCTCCGAGTCGGCGCTGACTGATGCCGACGTGCTGCTCTACGTCACCGACGTGGTGGAGAACCCTGAGAAGAACATGGACTTCCTGGAGAAGGTGGCGAAGATGGATGTGCCAGTGCTGCTGCTGATAAACAAGATAGACGAGAGCGACCAGAAGAACCTGGGCGACATAGTGGAGAAATGGCACGGGTTGCTGCCTAAGGCTGAGATACTGCCCATATCCGCAAAAAACAAGTTCGGCATCGACATGCTACTCAGACGTATCTACGAGCTACTGCCCGAGTGCCCGCCGTATTTCGGCAAAGACCAGCTGACCGACAAGCCGGCGCGATTCTTCGTGAGCGAGATTATCAGAGAGAAGATCCTGCTTTACTACGACAAGGAGATACCTTACAGCGTAGAGGTCAGGGTGGAGAGCTTCAAGGAGGAGCAGAAGCTGATACGCATCAGGGCGATAATCTATGTGGAGCGCGACTCGCAGAAGGGCATCATCATCGGGCATCAGGGCATTGCGCTGAAGAAAGTGTCGATGGAGAGCCGGAAGGCACTGGAGAAATTCTTCGGCAAGTCGGTGTTCCTTGAGGTTTATGTGAAGGTGGACAAAGACTGGAGAAGCTCTGACAAGGAGCTCGGAGCCTTCGGCTACAACCTTGACTGAGACAGAAGATTGATAAGTAATGATAATTTGAGAAACGGAAAGAAAATATGGGAAATTTAGTGGCTATAGTGGGACGCCCTAATGTGGGCAAGTCAACACTATTCAACCGATTGACAAAGTCGCGCCGTGCCATAGTGAGCGACGAGGCGGGAACAACACGCGACCGACAGTATGGCAAGTGCGAATGGAGTGGACGTGAATTCTCGGTGGTGGACACCGGAGGATGGGTGGTCAACTCCGACGATATATTTGAGGAGGAGATAAGAAAACAGGTGATTATCGCGACAGAGGAAGCCGACCTGGTGCTGTTTCTCGTCGATGTGATGAACGGCTTGACCGACCTCGACGAGGACGTGGCGAAGATATTACGACGCTCAAAGCTACCCGTGATACTCGTGGCTAACAAGACCGACAACAACACGCAGCAGTATTATGCCGCCGAGTTCTACAAGTTAGGACTGGGCGACCCGTTCTGCATCAGCGCCGCCACCGGCAGCGGCACGGGCGACCTGCTCGACGAGGTGCTGTCGCGATTGAAGACCGACGAGAGCGACGACATTGAGGACGGCATACCGCGCTTTGCCGTCGTGGGCCGACCGAACGCAGGCAAGAGCAGTATCATCAACGCTTTCATCGGCGAAGACCGTAACATCGTGACCGAGATAGCGGGCACCACACGCGACAGTATCTACACACGCTACGACAAGTTCGGCTTCGACTTCTATCTCGTAGATACCGCCGGCATACGTAAGAAAAACAAGGTGACCGAAGACCTCGAGTTCTACTCGGTGATGCGCTCCATACGTGCCATCGAGAATAGCGATGTGTGTATCCTGATGATTGACGCCACGCGAGGCATCGAGGCGCAGGACATGAACATCTTCCAACTCATACAGAAGAACAACAAGAGCCTCGTGGTGGTAGTGAACAAATGGGACCTGGTGGAAGAGAAGTCGCAGAAGGTGATAGACACCTTCGAGTCTGCCATACGCCAGCGCATGGCTCCGTTCACCGACTTCCCCATCATCTTCGCCTCGGCCCTCACCAAGCAGCGTATCTTCAAGGTGCTGGAGACGGCAAAGGAGGTCTATCTGCACCGCACGGCAAAGATAGGCACGACGAAGCTCAACGAGACGATGCTCCCGCTGATAGAGGCTTATCCACCACCATCGATAAAGGGAAAATACATCAAGATAAAGTATTGCTCACAGGTGCCTAACACACAGATCCCGTCGTTTGTGTTCTATGCCAACCTGCCGCAGTATGTGAAAGAGCCGTACAGGAGGTTCTTGGAAAACAAGATCCGCGAGAACTGGAACCTCTCGGGTACACCTATTAACATATTTGTCAGACAGAAATAGTCGGGAATGAGAAAGATACTTCTATGCGCAGCCCTTGGCTTCCTCGCCATGGGCTGCTCTGATAATAAAACCATCGACTATGCCGCGTTAGCTGCCAAGGAGTATTACGACAGCCTTATGGCAGGCAACTACGGGTATTATGTTGACGGCTTTGCACGCCAAGGCTCCTTGCCAGAGGACTACAGGGAACAGCTGCTGGTGAACGCCAAGCAGTATGTGTATGCCATTAGGGAACAGCGCCACGGGGTGAACGAGGTGAGGATAGTGGGGTCGAAAGCCGATTCGCTCTCCAAGACCACTAACGTCTTCCTGATGCTGTGCTTTGGCGACAGCATCAACGAGGAGGTGGTGGTGAGGATGCAGGAGAAAGACGGCCGATGGATGATGAGATGACTATCTCTTCATGCTCGCCCTCATCTTCTTCAGCAGGTCGCTGGCGAAGATAAAGTCGCTGAGCAGCTTATTGTCGGAGTCCATCACTTCGCTGCTCTGCCCACGCCATTCGAGATGTCCCTGATGGATAAAGATGATAGACTCGCCGATGCCCATCACCGAGTTCATGTCGTGGGTGTTGATGATGGTGGTGATGTTATACTCGTGGGTGATGCTGTGGAGCAGTTCGTCGATCACCAACGATGTCTTCGGGTCGAGACCAGAGTTGGGCTCGTCGCAGAAGAGATACTTGGGGTTGAGGGCTATGGCGCGCGCTATAGCCACACGCTTCTGCATGCCGCCCGAGATCTCTCCAGGGAATTTCTGCTCCGCATCGACGAGGTTGACACGGTCGAGACATTCCTGTGCCCTGCGGATGCGCTCGCGCAGGTTCATCGAGGAGAACATGTCGAGCGGGAACATCACGTTCTCGAGCACCGTCATCGAGTCGAAGAGTGCCGCCGACTGGAATATCATGCCCATCTCGCGTCTCAGGGTAATCTTCTCCCTCTTCGACATCGACACGAAGTCGCGCCCGTCGTAGAGCACCTCGCCCGAAGTGGGGTCGAGCAGGCCTACGAGGTTTTTCATCAGCACCGTCTTTCCTGAGCCCGACTGGCCGATGATGAGGTTCGTCTTACCGTTTTCAAATGTGGCGGATATGTTTTTCAGCACGTCTTTGTCTTCAAAAGACTTGCACAGGTTCTTTATTTCAATCATACATCCAATTTATTCGTTGTCATCGTTTTGTTTTACCGTAGCGTCACACAGAGAAGCTATACGGACAGCAGCTGGGTGAGGAACACGTCGGAACACAGGATGAGTACCGACGAGCACACCACGGCATCGGTGCTGGCCTTGCCCACATTCACCGAGCCGCCTTCTACCGTATATCCGAAATATGAAGGCACGCTGGAGATGATGAAGGCGAAGAAAAGACTCTTGATGATACTCATCCACACAAACCACGAGTTGAATGCGTGCTGCAAGCCCGCCGTGAGGTCGTCGGGAGAGAGCACATGGCCTATATATGCCGTGGCATAGGCGCCGAGGATGCCCGTTGCCGAACTGAATATCACCAAGAACGGCATGATCGTGATCAGGCCGAGTACCTTGGGAAGGATGAGGTAGCAAGCCGAGTTGACACCCATGATGTCGAGCGCGTCAATCTGCTGAGTCACCCTCATGGTGCCAATCTCCGAGGCGATGTTCGAGCCTACCTTGCCGGCAAGGATAAGACACATGATGGACGACGAGAACTCGAGCAGCATAATCTCGCGGGTGGTGTAGCCCGTCACCCAGCGCGGCATCCACGGACTTTGGATGTTGAGCTTCATCTGTATGCATATCACAGCACCGATGAAGAAAGAGATGAGCAGCACAATGCCGATGGAGTTCACTCCGAGCTGTGCCATCTCCTTCACATATTCTTTCATAAACATCCTCATCCTTTCGGGGCGCTGGAAGGTGCGGCCCATGAGTATGAGGTAACGTCCGAGCGTGTTAAGCCATTTCTCTATAAGCATAATTTCGTTATGTTTTGTTTTCTGGCTGCAAAATTATATAAATAATGTGAGAAACCATAAGTTTTAATGAAGTTTTTTGCTTTATTATTCAAATATAAACTAAAAATGTGGCAAAGAGTGATGATAGATGAAAAAAAAAGAGTAACTTTGCGCCCAAAATAATTCTAACGACATGGACGAGAATAGAAATAATGAAACCAGAATGGTGCTTCGCACCGAAGGACTGGTGAAGCGATATGGCAAGAGAACCGTCGTCAACGACGTGTCGATCGACGTGAAGCAGGGAGAGATAGTGGGACTGCTGGGCCCTAACGGCGCCGGAAAGACCACCTCTTTCTATATGACCACGGGACTCATAGTGCCCAATGCCGGACATATCTACCTCGACGACCTCGACATCACAAAGTTTCCTGTATATAAGCGTGCGCGTGCAGGCATCGGATACCTGGCACAGGAGGCCAGCGTCTTCCGCAAGATGAGTGTGGAGGATAATATTATGTCGGTGCTGGAGATGACAGGCAAGCCACGCGACTACCAAAGGTGGAAACTGGAAAGCCTGATAAATGAATTTCGTTTACAAAAGGTAAGGAAGAACAAAGGCGACCAACTGTCGGGCGGCGAGCGCCGAAGAACAGAGATAGCCCGCTGTCTTGCAATAGATCCGAAGTTTATTATGCTCGACGAGCCCTTTGCAGGTGTGGACCCTATCGCCGTTGAAGATATCCAACAAATAGTATGGAAGCTGAAAGACCGTAATATAGGAATCCTCATCACCGACCATAACGTGCAGGAGACGCTGAGCATCACCGACCGCGCCTACCTGCTCTTTGAGGGACGCATCCTCTTCCAGGGCAGTCCTGAGGAACTTGCCGAAAACAAGATAGTGCGCGAGAAATACCTCAGCAATAGCTTCGTGCTGCGCAAGAAAGACTTCCAGATGATGGAGGAGGAGAGAAAGGCAAAAGAGGCAAAAGAAGATGGTTTTTAGTTAAAAAACACAAAAAGGTTGGTTGTTACACCTTTTATATGTAACTTTGCACCCCAAAAATGGATTACAAACAAATAATTAGATAAAAAACAAGATGAATATTTCATTCGAAAACCCCGACAAGATCAATGGCGTGTTGACATTGGTCATCGAGAAGGAAGACTATCAGGGCGACGTAGAAAAGACCCTCAAGGATTATCGTAAGAAGGCTAACGTACCTGGATTCCGCGTAGGTCAGGCACCTATGGGACTCATCAAGCGCCAGTTCGGCGCTTCTGTTAAGGCTGACGCTATCAACAAACTTATTGGCAAGAACCTTAACTCTTATATCGTAGATAATAAGATCGACATGCTCGGCGAGCCGCTTCCAAACGAGAAGCAGGAGCCACAGGACCTGGAGACCGACGGTCCGTTCACCTTTATCTTCGACATCGCTGTGGCACCAGAGTTTAAGGCGGAGCTCACTGCCGACGACAGTGTTGACTATTACAACATCGACGTTGACGACAAGTTGGTGAGCCAGCAGGTGGAGATGTTCCAGTCGCGTGCTGGACACTACGACAAGGTGGAGGAGTATGACGCTGCACAGAACGACATGCTGAAGGGCGACCTCCGCGAGCTCGACGCCGACGGCAACGCAAAGGAAGACGGCATCGTCGTTGAGGCTGCTGTGCTCATGCCACAATATATTAAGGTGGAAGACCAGCGCAAGCTCTTCGACGGAGCAAAGCTCGGCAGCATCATCACCTTCAACCCAAAGAAAGCATATCCCGAGAGCAACGCAGAGATAAAGTCGCTCTTGAAGATCGACGACGCCAAGGCTGAGGAGCTGACATCAGACTTCACATTCCTCGTGACAGAGATCTCGCGCTACGTAAAGGCTGAGGTAAACCAGGAGCTCTTCGACCAGATCTACGGCGAAGGCAACGTCAAGGACGAGGCCGACTTCCGCCAGAAGATAGCCGAGGGCATCAAGAACCAGCTGAAGAGCGACACCGACTACAAGTTCATGCTCGACGTGCGCGCATATATGGAGAACAAGGTGGGCGAACTCACATTCCCCGTTGAGCTGCTGAAGCGAGTGATGATAGCCAACAACAAGGAGAAGGGCGAGGACTTCGTCAACCAGCACTTCGACGCAAGCATCAAGGAGCTGAAGTGGAGCCTTATCAAGAACCAACTCGTGAAGGCTGCCGAGATAAAGATCAACGACGACGACGTGAAGGCGGTGGCAAAAGAGGCTGCACGCATCCAGTTCGCACAGTATGGCATGACGAATATTCCAGAAGAGTATATCGAAAAGTATGCCAACGACATGATCAAAGATGAGAAGTACGTTGACAATCTTGTTGAGCGAGCCATCGACTCTAAGCTCGCTGAATCGCTGAAGAAAGTTGTTAAATTGAATGAAAAAACAGTCTCTTTGGACGATTTTAACAAGATGATGCAAGAAAAATAAGGTTTTTTGAAAAAAAAATCTCTAAATTATAGAGGTTATCGACTTTTTTTATTAACTTTGTTCCACGAACAAGTATAAGAGGGTCGATAACCTCTATTTTTATTAATACAATTATATGAACGACTTTAGAAAATATGCAACAAAGCACCTCGGCATTAATGGCCTTGTGCTGGACGAAGTGGTGAGCTCGCAGGCTCAGTACCTGAACCCGTATATCCTCGAGGAACGTCAGCTCAACGTTACCCAGATGGATGTGTTCTCGCGTTTGATGATGGACCGCATCATCTTCCTCGGCACACAGATAGACGACTATACCGCCAACACACTGCAGGCGCAGCTGCTGTATCTCGACTCAGTGGATCCAGGAAAGGACATCTCCATATATATCAACTCGCCTGGCGGCAGCGTAACGGCAGGACTGGGCATCTACGACACCATGCAGTTCATCTCAAGCGACGTCGCCACGATATGTACGGGCATGGCAGCCTCTATGGCCGCCGTACTGCTCGTGTCAGGCGCCGAAGGAAAGCGCTCGGCACTCACCCATAGCCGTGTGATGATACACCAGCCTCTCGGCGGCGTGCAGGGACAGGCATCAGATATCGAGATTGAGGCAAAGGAGATAATGAAGTTCAAGAAGGAGTTATATACCATCATCTCCGAGCACTCGCACACTCCTTATGAAAAGGTGTGGAAAGACTCTGACCGTAACTACTGGATGACGGCAGACGAGGCCAAGGAATATGGAATGATCGATACCGTGCTTACAAGAAAGAAGGACAAGGAGGGAGAATAGAATGAAGAAATGTAATTTCTGCGGAAGGCCGGAGAATCAGTGCAGCCTGCTCGTCACCGGTATCAACGGAAATATCTGTGACGTGTGTATCGAACAGGCATACCGCATCTACGAGTCGTCCCAGATAGCCGCAAAGGCGGATAAACCAAAGGCCTTCAAGACGAAGGCCGTGCCAAAGCCGGTGAAGATAAAGGAATATCTCGACGAGTATATCATCGGACAGGACGAAGCGAAGAAATGCCTGGCAGTGGCCGTATATAATCACTACAAGCGACTCCAGCAGCCCGCCGACGATAGCGGCGTGGAGATAGAGAAGAGCAACATCGTCATGGTGGGAAGTACCGGAACGGGAAAGACTCTGCTCGCACGCACCATAGCCAAACTCCTCGACGTGCCTTTCACCATCGTCGATGCCACGGTGTTCACCGAGGCAGGATACGTGGGCGAGGACGTGGAGAGCATCCTCTCGCGACTGCTGCAGGTGGCAGATTATAATGTCGAGGCTGCCCAGCGAGGCATCGTGTTTATCGACGAGATAGACAAGATAGCACGCAAGGGCGACAACCCTTCGATAACACGCGACGTCAGTGGCGAGGGAGTACAGCAGGGACTGCTCAAGCTGCTTGAGGGCACAATGGTCAACGTGCCGCCCAAGGGAGGCAGAAAGCATCCCGACCAGGACTATATCCATGTTGATACCCGCAATATCTTGTTTATCTGCGGCGGAGCGTTCGACGGCATCGAAGTGAAGATAGCACAGCGAATGAACACCCATACGGTGGGATATAACTCGGTGCAGAATGTAAGGAAAATAGACAAGAGCGACATCATGAAATATGTGTTGCCGCAAGACCTGAAGTCTTTCGGACTCATACCGGAAATCATAGGTCGTCTGCCTGTGCTCACATACCTTAATCCGCTCGACAAGGAAGCACTCGCAAAGATACTTATAGAACCTAAAAACTCAATCGTCAAGCAATATGTCAAGCTGTTTGAGATGGACGGAATACAACTGACGTTCAGCCAGGAAGCCCTCGACGTCATCGTTGACAAGGCCGTGGAATACAAGCTCGGCGCTCGAGGACTGCGCTCGATAGTGGAAAGCATAATGAACGACGCGATGTTTGAGCTGCCTTCGAAAAGAATAAAGAAATTTGAAGTCACCGCCGATTATGCAAAACAACAGCTGGAGAAGTCGCGACTCCAGAAAGTGGGATAGGAACAACGGCTGATGACATAAGTGAGACAAATGAAACAACAGGATATGAATCTAACCGCAGAATTGAAAAAATATTTCGGCTTTGACAAGTTCAAGGGCGATCAAGAAGCGATAGTGCAGAATCTGCTTGCCGGCAACGACACCTTCGTGCTCATGCCGACAGGCGGAGGCAAGTCGCTATGCTATCAGCTCCCCTCGTTGCTTATGGAGGGAACAGCCATCGTCATCTCACCACTCATCGCGCTGATGAAGAACCAGGTGGACTTCATGAATGGCCTCAGCGAGGTGGAAGGAGTGGCGCACTATCTTAACTCTTCGCTCAATAAAGCCGCTATTGACCGTGTGAAGAGCGACATACTCAGCGGACATACAAAACTGCTGTATGTGGCTCCTGAATCGTTGACAAAAGAAGATAATGTAGAGTTCCTCAAGTCGGTGAAGATATCATTTTATGCTGTCGATGAGGCTCACTGTATCTCTGAGTGGGGACATGACTTCCGTCCAGAATACCGACGCATCAGACCCATCGTAAATGAGATAGGCAATGCGCCGGTCATCGCGCTCACGGCGACAGCCACCGACAAGGTGCGTACCGACATAAAGAAAAACCTCGGCATCGTCGATGCCAAGGAGTTCAAGAGCTCGTTCAATCGCCCCAACCTTTATTATGAAGTAAGGCCGAAGACGAAGGACGTGGACAAGGATATCATCAAGTTCATACGCCAACATCCGGGAAAGAGCGGCATCATCTACTGTCTGTCGAGAAAGAAGGTAGAGGAACTGGCAGCCATACTGAAGACAAACGACATCAAGGCTGCCGCATACCATGCCGGTCTCGACTCTGCCACACGCTCCCAGACACAGGACGACTTCCTCATGGAACGTATCGACGTCATCGTGGCGACAATAGCCTTCGGCATGGGCATCGACAAGCCCGACGTGCGCTTCGTCATCCACTACGACATACCGAAGAGCCTCGAAGGATATTACCAGGAGACGGGACGTGCCGGACGTGACGGCGGCGAAGGCATGTGTATAGCTTTCTACAGCAATAAAGACCTCAGGAAACTGGACAAGTTTATGGAGGGAAAACCCGTGGCGGAACAGGATATCGGCCGACAACTGCTACAGGAGACTGCGGCGTATGCCGAGACCTCCGTGTGCCGAAGAAAGATGCTGCTTCACTATTTCGGCGAGGCATACGACAAAGCCAACTGCGGCAACTGCGACAACTGTCTGCATCCTAAGACCAAGGTAGAGGCAAAAGACCAGATGGTGATAGCGCTGAAAGCCATCGTGGCCATCAAGGAAAACTTCCGTACAGACTATGTCATCGACTTCATCACAGGTAAGGAAACCGACGAGATCGTCGCACACAAGCACCAGAACCTCGAAGAGTTCGGCTCAGGTGCCGACGACGACGAGAAGATATGGAACCCATTGATACGCCATGCCCTCATCAGCGGACTGCTGAAGAAGGACGTGGAGAACTATGGCCTGCTGAAGATCACGGCAGAAGGAAAGAGATTCATAAAGAAACCTCACTCCTTTGAGATCGTCAAGGACAATGAGTTTGACGAGGACTACTCAGAAGAGGGAGGCGACAACCCTTGCGCCCTCGACCCGACGCTGTGCGCCATCCTACGCGACCTGCGAAAGAAGATCTCGAAGCAGATGGAACGTCCGCCTTATGTCATCTTCCAGGATGTGTCGATAGAGCAGATGGCAACCGACTATCCTGTCACCCTCGAAGAGCTCAAGAGCATACAGGGCGTCGGCGAGGGTAAGGTGCGACAGCCCTATGCAAAGGAGTTTGTCGAGGTGATAAAGAACTATTGCGAGGAAAACGACATCGTCAGACAGGCTGACCTGCGCGTGCGTACGGTGGCAAAGAAGTCGATGCTCAAGGTGAGCATCATACAAGGCATCGACCGCCAGATAGCACTCGACGACATAGCCAACGCCAAAGGCATCGACTTCGACGAGATGCTCGACGAGGTGGAGGCAATAGTCTATTCCGGCACAAAGCTCAATATCGACTACTTCCTCGAAGAGGTGATGGACGAGGACCATATAGACGACATCTACGACTATTTCCTCGATTCAGATACCGACGACCTCGAGACAGCCATCGAAGAGCTGGGTGAAGACTACTCGGAAGACGAGATAAGACTGGTGAGGATAAAGTTCATTTCAGAAATGGCAAACTGACGCTCTTCCTCTCCTCCTCTTTTAAATAAAGTTAAACTGAGAAGAAATTGTAGAATAACGCTCATTATATGAGAAAATTGTGCTAAATTTGCACGCAATAAAATAGAAAAGTATATTTATGGCATCATTTATTGCAGACAAAATCGTAATGGACGGATTGACTTTTGACGACGTCCTGCTTATCCCGGCTTACTCTGAAGTATTGCCAAAAACGGTAGAACTGAAGACAAGGTTCTCCCGAAATATCGAGTTGAATATCCCGTTCGTAACAGCTGCCATGGACACTGTTACCGAGTCGCAGATGGCCATCGCCATCGCTCGTGAGGGCGGTATCGGAGTTATCCACAAGAATATGTCTATTGAAGAACAGGCACGCCAGGTGGCTATCGTGAAGCGTGCTGAGAACGGTATGATTTACGACCCGGTGACCATTCGCCGCGGTTCTACCGTGAAGGATGCTCTCGACATGATGGCTGAATACCATATCGGAGGAATCCCCGTCGTCGATGATGACAACCACCTCGTGGGCATCGTCACCAACCGCGACCTTCGCTTTGAGCGCCATCTCGACAAGAAGGTGGACGAGGTGATGTCGAAGGAGAACCTCATCACTACTCACCAGCAGACCGACCTCACCGCGGCTGCTGAGATTCTGCAGGAAAACAAGATCGAGAAACTGCCCGTGGTGGATAAGGACAACCACCTCGTGGGACTTATCACATACAAGGACATCACAAAGGCAAAGGACAAGCCAATGGCTTGCAAGGACAGCAAAGGCCGTCTGCGCGTGGCTGCCGGCGTGGGAGTGACTGCCGACACTCTCGACCGTATGCAGGCTCTTGTCGATGCCGGAGCAGACGCTATCATCATCGATACTGCACACGGACACTCGAAGTTTGTGATCGAAAAGCTCGTCGAGGCGAAACGCTCGTTCCCTAATGTGGATATCGTTGTGGGTAACGTGGCTACTGGAGCTGCCGCACGTATGCTCGTCGATAACGGTGCCGATGCAGTGAAGGTGGGTATCGGACCAGGCTCTATCTGCACCACTCGCGTGGTGGCTGGTGTCGGCGTTCCGCAGCTCTCTGCCGTGTATGACGTCTATAGCGCACTCAAAGATACAGGCGTGCCTCTCATCGCCGACGGCGGATTGCGCTACTCGGGCGACATCGTCAAGGCTCTCGCTGCCGGCGGTAGCTCGGTCATGATAGGTTCGCTCGTGGCAGGTACCGAGGAGTCTCCAGGCGAGACCATCATCTTCAACGGACGTAAGTTCAAGAGCTATCGCGGCATGGGGTCGTTGGAAGCTATGGAGCATGGCTCGAAAGACCGCTACTTCCAGAACGACACCAAGGACGTGAAGAAACTCGTTCCGGAGGGTATTGCAGGACGTGTGCCTTACAAGGGAACAGTACAGGAGGTCATCTACCAACTCATCGGAGGACTGCGTTCTGGCATGGGTTACTGCGGAGCCAACGATATCTCTGCACTCCACGACGCCAAGTTCACACGTATCACCAACGCTGGTGTGCTTGAAAGCCATCCTCACGACATATCCATCACAAGCGAGGCTCCAAACTATTCTCGTCCGAATGACTGATGACAGACATTCGCTCTCTTTGAATACACATTATTATAATTATAGGGCGGACAATAGTGTCCGCCCACTTTTGCGAAATATGAAGATAATATTCACAATAGTATCATTGCTCTTCACCTTGGCTGCCGGCGCACAGACAACAGCCGACCCCGTGGTGATGACAGTCAACGGTGTTCCAGTATATCGCTCGGAATTCATCTACTCATATAACAAGAACAACGGTGAAGAAGTAATTGACCGAAAGACCGTGGAAGAGTATGCCGACCTGTATGTCAACTACCGCCTCAAGGTGGTGGCGGCATTGGAGGCGCATCTCGACACCATGGCTTCGTTTCGCAAGGAATATCTGCAGTACCGCGACCGCCAGGTCCTTCCCGCCATCGTCACCGAGGCTGACGTGATGGCTGAGGCTCACAGACTTTACGACGTGCAGAAAGCCAGTATCGGTCCTCAGGGACTGGTGCAGCCGGCACATATCTTACTGCGCTTGTCGCAGAAGGCGTCCGCCAAGGAGCAGGAGGCGGCAAAGGCACGTATCGACTCCATCTACGGCGTGCTGCAGAACGGAGGTGACTTCGAACAGTTGGCAAAAGACTTCTCGCAGGATCCCGGTACGGCAAAGCGGGGAGGACTGCTGCCGTGGATAGCCGTGAACCAGACTTTGAAGGAGTTTGAAGAGGTGGCGTTCTCGCTACAGACAGGAGAGATGAGCAAGCCTTTCCTTTCGCCTGCTGGCTATCATATCATTCTGATGAAAGGACGTAAGCAATTAGAGCCATTCGACACCGTGCTCAACGATATCCTTAAGTTTATCGAACGTAGGAATATCCGCGAGTCGATAGCCTTGCGCAAGGTCGATGCTATCGTGAAAGTTTCGGATGGCAGTAAGACAAATGAAGAGGTAATGCAGCAGTATGCTGACTCTATAGCCGCGGTTGACTCCGACAAGAAATGGCTCTTCAAGGAGTATCACGACGGACTGTTACTCTATGAGGCAAGCAATCGTATGGTATGGGAAAAGGCTGCCAAGGACGAGGCTGGGCAGGAGGCTTTCTTTAAGGCTAACAAGAAGAAGTATAAGTGGGACGCTCCGCGATATAGGGGCATCGCCTATTTCGTTCGCGACGGAAAAGACGTGAAGGAAGTGGAAAAATGTCTGAAGAAGTTAGACTTCGAGGACTGGAACGAGAAGCTACATGCCACGTTCAATGCCGACAGCACTAAACGCATCAGGGCGGAGAAAGGCATCTTCAAACGTGGCGACAATGCCGTCGTTGATCGTCTTGTCTTCAAGGCCGACACTACATTCAAGATGCCGGAAGGCTTTGTCGAGGCTGCCGTCTATGGCAAGAAGCTGAAGGCACCGAAGGTATATACCGACGTGCGCGGTCTTGTGGTGTCAGACTATCAGGAGCGACTCGAACAGGAATGGATTGCCGACCTCAGACGCCGCTATGCCGTAGTAATAAACTATGATGTGCTGAAGACAATACCGTCGTATTCTGACATTACAAAATAGAATAATAATATCTTCAAAAAACAATAATGACAACAAGTATCAGACTATATTCAATAGTATTCCTCGCCATCATAGGATTGGCATCAATGGCTAACGGACAGATGACGGGAAACACCATGGCAACCGATTCTGTTGCCACAGACTCTTTACAGCCGATACCAGAATCAGCCATCGTCGATGAAGTGATATGGGTGGTGGGCGACGAGGCAATCCTCAAAAGCGACGTCGAAGCCATGCGACTGCAGGCCGCACAGGAAGGACAGCGCTGGGATGGCGACCCCGACTGTGTCATCCCCGAACAGATAGCAGTGCAGAAGCTGTTCCTGCATCAGGCTGCCATCGACAGTATCGAGGTCTCACAGTCTGACATTTCACAGATGGTGGAACGACAGATCAATGGCTGGATACAGATGATCGGTTCGAAAGAGAAACTCGAGGAATACAAGAAACAGACTGTCACACAGATGCGCAACGAACTGAACGACGTGGTGCGCGACCGCTTGATGGCTGAGAAGATGCAGAAGAAACTGGTCGAGGACATCTCCGTCACTCCGGCGGAGGTGAGACGATTCTTCAACAATCTCTCACAGGACAGCATCCCTTACGTGCCAACAGAGGTGGAAGTGCAGATCCTCACTCAGACACCAAAGATTGAGCAGGAAGAGATTAACCGCGTGAAAGAGACTCTCCGCGACTTTGCCGACAGGGTGACGAAGGGCGAGTCGTCGTTCACCACTCTCGCACGCCTCTATTCCGAAGACCCGGGATCAGCCCGCCAGGGCGGTGAGCTCGACTATACTGGTCGTGGCATGCTCGATCCTGCCTTTGCCAACGTGGCTTTCAACCTCACCGACCCGAAGAAGGTGTCGAAGATTGTCGAGTCTGAATTCGGTTATCATATTATCCAGCTCGTCGATAAGCGTGGCGACAAGATCAAGGTACGTCATATCCTGATGAAGCCCCAGGTGTCTGACGAGGCGGTAGATAAGTGCCTCCTCCGTCTCGACTCCATACGCAACGACATCGTTGGAGGGAAGTTCACCTTTGACCAAGGTGCTTCATATATCTCTGACGACAAGGACACACGCAACAACAACGGACTGATGTTCAACTCTACAGAGATGTCGCGAACATCCAAGTTCCGCATGCAAGACCTGCCTTCTGAGGTGGCTGTCGTCGTTGACACCATGAAGGTCGGCGACATCTCGGCGCCTTTCACGCTCATCAACAACAGGGGCAAGAAGGTGTGCGCTATCGTTAAGCTGAAGAACAGGGTTGACGGACATAAAGCAAAGATTACCGAGGACTTCCAGGTGATGAAAGCCGTGGTGGAAGCTAAGCGGCGCGAGGAAATCCTTCACAAGTGGGTCGTTGACAAGATTAAGACTACTTACGTGCGTATCAATCCAAGATACCGCGACTGTAAGTTTGAATACGACGGATGGATAAGGTAAATGAAATATGTCGAAAAGAACAACGTTTATCCTTACCGCTATCTGCATCTTCACGCTGGCTTGGGCAGTGACGCCGCAGAAAGGGAAGAAGAGAGTAAGACGACAGGCTAAGACGGAAGACAACAGGGTGTATCTCATACATTCTGACGTGCTGTCATACGACCAGTATAAGAATCCTGACGCACAGATTCTTAACGGACACGTACAGTTTAAGCATAACGGAGCTAAGCTGTTCTGCGACAGTGCGCATTTCTACGAGGCGTCAAACTCCTTCGAGGCTTTCGGCAATGTGAAGATGTATCAGGGCGACACTCTCACGCTCTTTTCCGACTACGCCTACTACGACGGCAACGACCAGATGGCAATGGCGCGATATAATGTGGTGCTCACTCATCGTAAGTCGAAACTATATACCGATAGCCTTAACTTCGACCGTCTTTATAACATAGGTTATTTCTTTGAAGGAGGAAAACTCGTTGATAACGGCAGTGTGCTCACCTCCGACTGGGGAGAGTACGACACGAAGACCCGTATGGCGGTGTTTAACTATGACGTGCGACTGCGCAACAAGAAATTCTATATGACGTCAGACACGCTCTACTACGACACCGGCAAGTCGTTGGCACATGTCGTAGGTCCGTCAAACATCACCTCGGGCAATAGCCATATCTATACCGAAGACGGCTATTATAATACCAAGAGCGAACAGTCAGAACTCTACGGACGGTCGATGATGAAAGACAACGGTAAATCGGTCATCGGCGACAGCGTGTATTATGACAGCAAGAAAGGCACGTCGGAGGCTTTTGGAAATGTCATCTATACCGATTCCATCAACAAGAACAAGCTCACTGGCGACTATTGCTGGTATGACGAGAATACGGGATATGCCATGGCGACAAAACGTGCCGTGGCTATCGACTTCTCGCAGAAAGACTCGCTATACATGCACGCCGACACATTTAAGATCTTTACCTTCAACATCAATACCGACTCGGTATATCGCAAGATACACGCCTACAACCATGTACGCGCCTATAGAATCGATGTGCAGGCGGTGTGCGACTCCTTGGTATATAACTCCCTGGACTCTTGTATGATCATGTATCGCGACCCGATAATATGGAATATGAACCAGCAGCTCCTCGGCGAGGAGATAAGGGTGTATATGAAAGACTCTACCGTCAACAGGGCTCATGTCATCGGACAGGCTCTCTCCGTCGAGCAGATGCCTGACTCTATCCATTTCAACCAGATATCGTCAAAAGAAATGTTCGCCTTCTTCGAGAAAGGAGAGATATACGAGGCGGAGTCGAAAGACAATGTGCAGATCGTCTATTATCCCATCGATGACAGCGACAGCACTATCATCGGTCTTAACTATACCGAGACCACGCAGATGCGCATGTTCCTTGAAAACAGGAAGATGAAGAAGATATGGATGCCAAAGGCAAAGGGCACCCTCTATCCGTTGACACAGGTGCCGCCCGAAAAGTATTTCCTGCCAAACTACGCGTGGTTTGACTATATCCGACCACTCAACAAGGACGACATCTTCGAATGGCGACCAAAGAAGGGTGGGGCAGAGCTGAAACCCGAGAAACGAAGAGAGGCTCCGCTGCAGCATCTGTTTAACGATGATGTGAAAGAAGAGAAAGAAGCAAAAGAAAACGAAGTAAAAGAAGAAAACGAAGAGAAAATAGACTAATGTCAGACGTAATACAACTGCTCCCAGACTCCGTTGCCAACCAGATAGCAGCGGGAGAGGTGATACAAAGACCGGCTTCTGTCATAAAGGAACTCGTGGAGAATGCCATCGATGCAGACGCAAAACGTATCGATGTGGTGGTGGTCGATGCCGGACGCACCTCAATACAGGTCATCGACGACGGACGGGGTATGTCGGAGACTGACGCCCGTCTCGCCTTCGAGCGTCATGCCACATCAAAGATACGTAAGGCCGACGACCTCTTCGCCCTTTCCACCATGGGATTCCGTGGCGAGGCATTGGCGTCGATAGCCGCCGTGGCACAGGTGAAACTGAAAACGCGTATGAGCGAGAGCGAGGTGGGCACCGAACTGGTCATCTCTGCCTCAAAGGTGGTGCAACAGCAGCCTATCTCTTGTCCCGTAGGCAGTAACTTCATTGTTGACAACCTCTTCTTCAATGTCCCTGCAAGACGTAAGTTCTTGAAGACCAATACCACCGAACTGAACAATATCCTTACGGCATACGAACGCATCACTCTCGTCTATCCCGACATCGCCTTCACGCTGCATAGCAATGGCACCGAACTGATAAACCTCCGTCCGGGTAGCCTCCGACAGCGTATCGTCGATGTGTTTGGCAAGCGTCTCAACCAGGTGCTGTTGCCGGTAGAGGTAGATACGTCGCTCTGCCGTATTAAGGGATTCGTAGGAAAGCCGGAGTCGGCAAAGAAAAAAGGAGCTCATCAGTTCTTCTTCGTCAATGGCAGGTATATGAAACATCCATATTTCCATAAGGCGATAATGAATGCCTTTGATCGTCTCGTCGCCGTGGGAATGCAGGTGCCTTATTTCATCTATTTCGATGTCAACCCCTCTGATATCGACGTCAATATCCATCCTACAAAGACGGAGATAAAGTTTGAGAACGAACAGCCTATCTGGCAGATACTCTCGGCTGCTGTCAATGATGCTATCGGCAAGTTTTGCGAGATTCCAAGCATCGACTTCGATACCGAAGGCAAACCAGATATCCCGCTCTTCGACCCGCAGCACGAGACCTACGCTCCTCCGCAGCCGCAATATAACGCCTCTTATAATCCGTTTAAGACTCATAGCGAGGCGCGACAGCCCGCCGTGCCAGACAGATGGGAGGATCTGTATAATGGTCTTGGCGACGACGACCCAGTGCCGTCAAGGCCAGAGGCCACACAACAGTCGTTCGACTTCTCCGAACCCATAATGTCCGAGGCAAACTCCGACTTCTCTGAACGGTCGTTGGCACACTATCAGTATAAAGGACATTACATCATGACTGCCGTCAAGTCGGGACTGATGATCGTCGATCAGCAGAGGGCCGACATGCGTATCCGGTTTGAGCGTTACATGAAGCAGATGGAGACGCATATCTCGCCGTCGCAGCAGGTGCTCTTCCCCGAGGTGGTCCAGTTTCCTGCTTCCTTGGCTGTCTTGCTCAATAAGGTGTTGCCGGAGATCAACAACATGGGATTTGACCTCACTGACCTCGGACAGAACAGCTATTCTATCAATGGCGTTCCTGCCGGACTGGAAGGCATCGACTGCAAGGCTTTGCTTGTGTCTATGCTCGATGATGCTGCCGACAATGTGTCGTCGTCAACAGATGCTCTCCGACGCTCTCTCGCCCTCACCATGGCACGTGCGGCGGCTATACCCGTAGGACAGGTGTTGTCAAACGTCGAGATGGAGTCGCTCATCAACGAACTCTTCACTTGTTCCAACGTCAACTATACCCCCGACGGCAAGGCGATAATATGTATTCTTCCACAACGAGAAATTGAACAACTAATGGGATAAAGGACATGAAAAGATATATCTTATTTATTTTAATGGCTACAGTAGCTCTCGTAGCCTCTGCTCAAGACGAGCTGACACAGGATGAGAGCTTCGAGGCACAGTCGGGATGGAACACGTCATCCACACGTCATTATAGCGTGACCACAAACTCGTTCTTCTCCAACTGGTTTGTGTCTGCCGGCATCGTCGGAACGGCTCTCTATAACGAGAACGAACCAGATGGGACTTCAAAGAGCCCATTCAAGTCGTTCCGAAACAATGTTGGGTTATCGATGGCTATGGGCAAGTGGTTTACTCCGGGCTTAGGACTGAGAATGAAACTTAATGGCTTTTGGGGCAAGGGACTTGCCGATCCTGCCATTGGCACGTATGAGTCAATAAAGTATCTCAGCTTCCAACTCCAGACGATGTTCAACGCGAGCAATCTCTTTGTTGGCTATAACCCCGATCGCCTCTATAACTGCATCCCATATCTTGGTTTCGGACTGATGCGAAACCTTTCTTACAACAATAATTTCACTGGCGTGTCGGTAGGATTGCTTAATACGTTCCGTCTCTCTGATCGTGTCACCTTCAATATCGACCTCAGCTATATGCACCGAAACAAGCATAAGGAGGCTGTTGTCGCTCCCGTTTGCCAGTATCTGTCGTCAGCAGGCGTCGAGATAGGCTTTACATATTATATTGGTAACTCCAAGTGGAAGAAAGCTCCCGATGTAGAGGCTATACACGAGATGTATCAGATGGAGATAGATGCAATAAAAGCACAGCTCGAAGACGAGCAGATGGAAAACGAGATGCTGAGACAGCAGATAGAACAGCCTCAGTCTGATGGCAAAGAATAGCTATTATCCGCCACTTAGTGACCGTCTTCCGAGGCTAAATACAACTTTTTTGTAGGAAATACGAAAAAAGTAGTGAAATAATTTGCTCAAACCAAAAAAACTTCGTACCTTTGCACCCGCAAACAAAACGAAGGGCGCTTAGCTCAGCTGGTTTAGAGCATCTGCCTTACAAGCAGAGGGTCGGGGGTTCGAATCCCTCAGCGCCCACGACGAGAGGTTTCCAACAGGAAGCCTCTTTTTTTTGTATAATTATTCCAGAATAGTGGTAAAAGATAAAAAATCGTAGTTTTTTCTTGCATATCTCCTTTTTATTCATTACCTTTGCTCCCATAAACTGAAAACATATATACAAATGGAACTGATTGAACGATTTATTGAATACACAAAATTCGACACACAGTCGTCGGAAGACAGCAGCACCGTACCGAGTACGGCAAAGCAACTCGTCTTCGCGGAATATCTGAAGAAGGAACTTGTGCGCGAGGGATTCGACGATGTATATCTCGATGACAAAGGCTATCTGTATGCGACACTGAAAGCTAATATAAAGAATTCCAATGCACCCGTGATAGGTTTCATAAGTCATTATGACACCAGCCCTGACTGCAGTGGAGCAAATGTAAAGGCTCATATCATCAACAACTACGACGGCAGCGACATACTGTTGTCGCAAGGTATAGTGTCGTCACCGAAGAAATTCCCCGAACTGCTCAACCATGTAGGCGAGGATCTCATCGTCACTGACGGACACACCCTCCTCGGCGCCGACGATAAGGCAGGTATCGCCGAGATAGTACAGGCGATGTGCTATATGCGCGACCATAAGGAGATACCCCATGGCGACATCCGCATCGCGTTCAACCCCGACGAGGAGATTGGCATGGGAGCACATCATTTCGACGTGGAGAAGTTCGGCTGCCAGTGGGCTTATACCATGGACGGCGGCGATGTGGGCGAACTGGAGTATGAGAACTTCAACGCCGCCTCTGCTAAGGTGGAGATACATGGAGTGAGCGTACATCCAGGATATGCCAAGGGAAAGATGGTCAATGCCAACCGTCTTGCTGTAGAACTCGCTGCCATGTTGCCTGCCGACCAGACACCAGAGACTACCGAGGGCTATGAGGGCTTCTTCCATCTCATCGGTATGCACACCAACACCGAACTCGCCTCTCTCAGCTATATCATCCGCGACCACGACCGTCAGCGCTTCGAGGCACGTAAACGTCTTGTAGCCGAATGTGTTGACAAGATCAACGAGAAATATGGCGACGGCACAGCGACGGTAGAGATCAAAGACCAGTACTATAATATGAAGGAGAAGATTGAGCCAGAGATGCACGTCATCGACATAGTGCTCAGGGCCATGCAGGAAAGTGGTGTCACTCCAAAGGTGCAGCCTATTCGTGGCGGCACTGATGGCGCCCAACTCAGCTTCCGTGGACTTCCTTGTCCGAATATCTTCGCCGGCGGCGTCAACTTCCATGGTCCATACGAGTTTATCAGCGTACAGTCTATGCAGAAAGCTATGGATGTCATCATCAATATCTGTCGCATAGCGGGAGAGTATAATGAATAACAATAAACAACATACAATTATTATGACTAAACAGAAAAAATTTATTCTCCAAGAGAATCAGATCCCTACGCAGTGGTATAATATCCAGGCAGACATGCCTAACAAACCGCTGCCACCACTCAATCCAGCCAATCATCAGCCACTCACCGCTGAAGATCTTAGCCATGTCTTTGCCGCTGAATGTGCCCGTCAGGAACTCGACGTCACAAACCAGTGGATAGACATTCCAGAACCGGTATTGGAGAAGTATAAGTACTACCGTTCCACACCGCTCGTACGTGCTTATGCCCTTGAGGAAGCCCTCGACACTCCGGCTCATATCTATTTCAAGAACGAGTCAGTCAACCCGTTGGGCAGCCATAAGATAAATTCAGCCCTTCCGCAGTGCTACTACTGTAAGGAAGAGGGAACGACAAATGTCACCACAGAGACTGGTGCCGGACAGTGGGGCGCCGCCCTCTCTTATGCCGCTAAGGTCTTCGGACTCGATGCCGCCGTCTATCAGGTGAAGATCTCTATGGAACAGAAGCCTTACCGCAGTTCTATCATGCGTACCTTCGGTGCGGCAGTCACTGGTTCTCCTTCGATGTCAACACGTGCGGGAAAGAACATCCTTACCGTCGATCCTACCCATCCAGGCTCACTCGGCACTGCCATCTCTGAGGCAGTGGAACTCGCCACCACCACTCCTCATTGCAAATACACTTTGGGCTCTGTGCTCAGCCATGTGACTCTACATCAGACCATCATCGGTCTCGAAGCCGAGAAGCAGATGGAGATGGCGGGAGAATATCCAGATATGGTCATCGCTTGTTTCGGTGGCGGATCAAACTTCGGCGGTCTCGCCTTCCCGTTCCTGCGTCACAATATCCTCGACGGAAAGAATACAGAGTTTATAGCAGCAGAGCCAGACTCTTGTCCAAAGCTCACGCGCGGCGTGTTCCAGTACGACTTCGGCGATGAGGCAGGTTATACTCCGCTCATCCCCATGTTCACCCTCGGACACAACTTCAAACCAGCAAATATTCATGCCGGCGGCTTGCGTTATCACGGAGCGGGAAGCATCGTCAGCCAACTCATCAAAGACAAGATGATGCATGGTGTCGATATTCCGCAGTTGGAGTCTTTCCAGGCAGGTATGCTCTTCGCACGTACCGAAGGCATCATCCCCGCTCCCGAGAGCTGTCATGCCATTGCCGCCACCATCAGAGAGGCTGTGCGCTGTAAGGAAGCAGGTGAGAAGAAGACCATCCTCTTCAATCTCTCTGGTCATGGCCTTATCGACATGACTTCCTACGACAGGTATATCAATGGCGACCTCCAGAACTATTCTCTCTCAGACAAGGAGATTCGCGACAATACTTCAACTCTCGAACAGATCATCTAAATTCTTTATACTCATTCCTACTACAAGGTAAAGAGAAAAACATCCAAAATCGTGCTTTTTTCATGTTTTTATGAAAAAAAGCACGATTTTATTTGGTGGTTATAAAAAAACTTCGTACCTTTGCACCCGCAATTAAGACAATGGGCGCTTAGCTCAGCTGGTTTAGAGCATCTGCCTTACAAGCAGAGGGTCGGGGGTTCGAATCCCTCAGCGCCCACAACGAGAGGTTTCCGAAAGGGAACCTCTTTTTCTTTTCACCTGTTGCCCTTAACTTGTATTTGTATAAAAAACACTAAAAAAGCAGATTTTTCTTTGCTTATCTCAAAAAAACTGCTTACCTTTGCAACCTAAATAGAAAAAGCATAGAATTACACCTTATTATATATATATAGTAATGAACTTAGACGTACTTACAGCAATCTCGCCTATTGATGGCAGATACAGAAGCAAGACACAACCTTTGGCACCCTATTTCTCGGAGTTTGCCTTAATAAAATATCGCGTGCGTGTTGAAATCGAGTATTTCATCACTCTCGTTGAGTTGCCTTTGCCGCAGCTCGCCACTTTCCCACACGACAAGCTCGACACTCTTCGCGACATCTATCGTCTCTTCGACGAGGAAGCCGCCACAAGGGTAAAGACCATAGAGCAAACCACCAACCATGATGTTAAGGCGGTTGAGTATTATATCAAGGAACAGTTTGATGCTATCGGAGGATTGGAGCCCTATAAGGAGTTCATCCATTTCGGTCTGACGTCGCAGGACATCAACAATACCTCAGTGCCATTGTCGCTTAAGGAGGCTGTTGAGGATGTGTATATCCCTACACTCCAGCGTCTCATCGACGACCTCAAGGCGAAGGCTGCCGAATGGGCTGACGTGCCAATGTTGGCAAAGACACACGGACAGCCAGCTTCGCCAACACGCCTTGGCAAGGAGGTGATGGTGTTCGTCTATCGTCTCGAACAGCAGTTGGCTTCTCTCAAGTCGTTGCCATATACAGCTAAGTTCGGTGGGGCCACCGGTAACTTCAATGCTCATCATGTGGCTTATCCACAATACAACTGGCGCGAGTTCGGCGACAAGTTTGTTGCCGAGAAACTCGGACTGGCACGCGAGAGCTACACTACACAGATATCTAACTACGACTGGCTTGGAGCCATCTTCGATGCCATGCGTCGTATCAACACCATAGTCATCGACCTCGACCGCGACTTCTGGATGTATATCTCCATGGAATACTTCAAACAGCGTATCAAGGCTGGTGAGGTAGGCTCAAGCGCCATGCCACATAAGGTGAATCCTATTGACTATGAGAATAGTGAAGGCAACCTTGGCATCGCCAACGCCATCCTCCAGTTCCTTGCTGCCAAGCTGCCTGTGAGCCGCCTCCAGCGCGACCTTACAGACTCTACCGTGCTCCGCAATGTCGGCGTGCCGGTAGGTCATAGCATCATTGCCTTCGAAAGCACACTAAAGGGCTTGGGCAAGCTCATCCTCAACGAACAAAAGATAGCTGACGACCTTGATAATACATGGGCTGTGGTGGCTGAGGCCATTCAGACCATACTGCGCCGCGAGGCTTATCCTCATCCCTATGAGGCGCTCAAGCAGCTCACACGTACCAACAAACCGATGTCGCAGGAACTCATCCATGAGTTTATCAACACTCTCAACGTTTCCGATGAGGTGAAAGAGGAGCTCAAAGCTATCACTCCTCACAACTATACAGGTGAATAAACATTAGCCGCGAGGCCAACATTATTAACAAAAATCCACAATTATGGAAGAGAACGAAAAGAAAGATCAAGAGACTCAGGGCGGTTATCAGCCTAATTTCCGTCCACAGGCAGGACGTTCACCACGTCCACGCATCCAGCAGCCACGCCAATATGCCAACACAGGCGCTGGTTACAAGCAGAATGATTCAGGTGATGAGGGCGGTTTCCGCCCTGAGGGTTTCGGAGCAGCACTGCAGGGTTCAGCACCTCAGCAGCGCCCTGCTTACCGTCCACGCACCAATTACAATAACCCCGAAGATGGTGGTCAGAACCCACGTTCTGGTTACCAGTCTCGCGGATACAATCAGCAGGGTGGCTACGGTCGTCCTCAGCAGGGTGGCTACGGTCGTCCTCAGCAGGGTGGTTACGGTCGTCCTCAGCAGGGTGGTTACGGTCGTCCTCAGCAGGGTGGTTATGGTCGTCCTCAGCAGGGTGGTTATGGTCGTCCTCAGCAGGGTGGCTACGGTCGTCCTCAGCAGGGTGGCTATGGTCGTCCGATGCAGGGTGGTTACGGTCGTCCGATGCAGGGTGGCTACGGTCGTCCCCAGCAGGGTGGCTATGGCCGTCCGATGCAGGGTGGCTACGGTCGTCCTCAGCAGGGATTCCGTAAGCATACCCCAGGCTACGATCCAAATGCTAAGTATAGCATGAAGAAGCGTATCGAGTACAAGGAGGAGAACTACGATCCAAACGAGCCGATTCGTCTTAACAAGTATCTTGCTAACGCAGGTGTATGCAGCCGTCGTGAGGCTGACGAGTACATACAGGCAGGTGTCATCACCGTCAATGGTAATGTAGTCACCGAGCTTGGAACAAAGGTGCTCCGTACCGACGAGGTGAAGTTCCACGACCAGCCGGTAAGCCTTGAGAAGAAGGTATATGTGCTTCTCAACAAGCCGAAGGACTATGTCACCACTTCTGACGACCCACAGCAGCGCAAGACCGTCATGGACCTTGTGAAGAACTGCTGCAAGGAGCGTATCTATCCTGTAGGCCGTCTCGACCGCAACACCACGGGTGTGCTCCTTCTCACCAACGATGGCGACATGGCATCAAAGCTCACCCATCCAAAGTTCCTGAAGAAGAAGATCTATCATGTCTATCTCGACAAGAATGTCACAGCACACGACATCCAGCTCATCCGCGATGGCATAACCCTCGAGGACGGCGATATCAAGGCCGACGCTTGCGAGTATGCCGATCCTATCGACAAGAAGCAGGTGGGCATTGAGATCCATAGCGGTAAGAACCGTATCGTGCGCCGTATCTTCGAGTCGCTCGGCTATAAGGTGACCAAGCTCGACCGCGTACAGTTTGCAGGTCTCACTAAGAAGAACCTCCGTCGTGGCGACTGGCGTTACCTCACAGAGGAAGAGGTTGACCGTCTCCGCATGGGTGCATACGAGTAGAATAAGCCCGATGGGCTTCACATAATATAAATAATAGATTATGAAAAGAGTAAAAATCGCCGACGCCCTGAAGATGCAGGCCGAGAACCAAGAGGTGACCGTGGCAGGATGGGTACGCACCCACCGCTCTTCAAAGGCAGTCGATTTCATAGCACTTAACGATGGCTCTACCATCAACAATATCCAGGTCGTCGTTGACCCCGCACAGTTCGACCAGGAGCTGCTCCGCCAGATCACCACTGGCTCCTGCATCTCCGCCACTGGACTGCTCGTCGAGAGTCCGGCCTCTGGACAGTCGGTGGAGCTCCAGTGCCGCGAGATAAAGCTTTTTGGCACGTGTCCTTCTGACTATCCCATGCAGAAGAAAGGCCAGACGTTCGAGTATATGCGTCAGCACGCCCATCTGCGTCTGCGCACCAATACTTTCGGCTGTGTGATGCGTATCCGTCATAATATGGCGACCGCCATCCACCGCTACTTCCACGAGCATGGCTTCTTCTATTTCCATTCGCCCATCATCACGGCGTCTGATTGTGAGGGAGCAGGACAGATGTTCCAGGTGACCACCAAGAACCTTTACGACCTGAAGAAGGACAAGGAAGGAAAGATCATCTACGACGACGACTTCTTCGGCAAGCAGACCAGCCTCACGGTGAGCGGACAGCTCGAAGGCGAATTAGGAGCAACAGCTCTCGGCGCCATCTACACCTTCGGTCCTACCTTCCGTGCAGAGAACTCCAACACTCCCCGCCACCTGGCAGAGTTCTGGATGATTGAGCCGGAAGTGGCGTTCATTGACCTGAACGACCTCATGGACCTCGAGGAAGACTTCATCAAGTATTGCGTGCGCTGGGCACTCGACAACTGTGCCGACGACCTCGCCTTCCTCAACAAGATGGTTGATAAAACCCTTCTTGAGCGTCTCAACTCAGTGGTCAACGGCGAGTTTGTGCGCCTGCCCTATACCGAGGGAATAAAGATTCTCGAGGAAGCAGTGGCCAACGGACACATGTTCGAGTTCCCCGTGTCATGGGGAATGGACCTCGCCTCTGAGCATGAGCGCTACCTCGTAGAGGAGCACTTCAAGCGTCCGGTCATCATGACCGACTATCCGAAGGACATCAAAGCCTTCTACATGAAGATCAACGACGACGACCGTACCGTCCAGGGTACCGACGTGCTCTTCCCGCAGATAGGCGAGATCATCGGAGGCTCGGTGCGTGAGGAGAGCTACGACAAGCTCATCGCCGAGATTGAACGCCGCAACATCCCTATGAAGGATATGTGGTGGTATCTCGACACCCGCAAGTACGGCACATGCCCTCACGGAGGCTTCGGCTTGGGCTTCGAGCGTCTCATACTTTTCGTGACAGGAATGCAGAACATACGCGACGTCATCCCGTTCCCGAGAACGCCAAAAACCGCAGAGTTCTAAAAATGCAAAAAATAGACGAAAACTCGTGAAATACCCTGCAAAATGCCGCTGAATAAGCCATAATGGATAATTTTTTCAAGAAAAACAGAAAAAAACTTTCATTTTATTTGCAAGATTTCAGATTTATGTCTATATTTGCACCGAAAATGCATTTTTCTAAGGAAAAGTATGCAGATATTTGAGAGAAGATATTTAGCTTGTAACAATACAATTCTATAATTAATTTAATATTTATCGTATGAAAAGAAAAATCTTTAGTGCGTTGCTTTTTGGAGCTTTCCTGACTGCTTCTACTAGCACGTTCGTGTCTTGTAAGGACTACGATGACGACATCCAGAACTTGCAGGCTCAGATCGATGCAAACAAGAAGGCGATCAGTGATATCCAGGCACTCATTTCAAGTGGTAGCGTTATTACTAACGTTGCTTCGAATGCTAATGGTGTTACCGTTACACTTAGCAATGGTCAGTCTTTCAACCTTACTAACGGTAAGGATGGCGAAAAGGGTGACAAGGGCGATAAGGGTGACACAGGCGCAGCTGGTACTTCTTGGACCATCGGTGATGATGGCTACTGGTACAAGGACACTGGCAATGGTCCAATAAAGACCGAGTACTACGCTCTCGGCACACAAGGCGAGAAGGGCGAAAAAGGTGACAAGGGTGACAAGGGTGATAAGGGTGATCAGGGCGAACCTGGCACACCTGGTGCTCCTGGTGCTCCTGGTGCTCCTGGCGACAAGGGTGACAAGGGTGATAAGGGTGATCAGGGCGAGCCTGGCACACCTGGAGCTCCTGCCGGCCAAGGCGTTTACTACCTCCTCAATGCCGAGACTATGAACCTCGACAAGTATGAGAATGGTACACTCATTCAGGCTAACGCTGTTACTCTCGACGAGCTCGATGGTATTGGCGTAACAGCTGTCTTCACTGGCGGTAACCTCTACCTTAGCGGAGTTGTTGACCAAAATGGTAACCCAGCTGGTGTAATCCAGATTTCAAATACAGCTGACCTCCAGGGTCTCGTATTCATGCCAAAGCTCTACCTCGACGGTATCGAGACTATCGAGTATCCTTGGTTGACTGGTAACATCCAGGCAGAGGGTATTCCTTATACAGCTGATCACCGTGATGACAACGCTGACCATACTCGTAAGAAGCAGGTTAGCAACCTGACTGACTTTAATTTTGTAGTTCCTGAAAAGATTTACAACTATGGTCCAGTTTGGACTGTTGACTACAATATGAACCCACAGAATGCTGAGGTTAAGTGGAACGAGTATGTTACATACCAGACTCTTAACTCTGACGTAATTTACACTCGCGCAGCTGCTGAAGGCTTGAAGATTTCTTCTCCACAGTATGACGCTGCTGGTAACGAGGCATTCTACACAGCAGGTGGCGTTCTTACAGCTGGTATCAAGATTGATAATCCACAGGATCTTAACCCACGTCCAACAACAGGTGCTTGGAATAAGGACAACGTAGTTGCTCTCCAGGTTCTGACAAAGAACAACTTGGGTTATCCAGACGCTATCACTTCTGACTATGCTCTTATCCAGCCAGAGGTTACTGAGATCGAGTCTCTCGTTTGGAATGAAAAGCCAGACTATGCAAGGAATCCTAGTCGTGTTGGTGACGGTGCTTGCAGCGCAGGCTTAGGTGATATCCATGTTTACGCTACTCCACATGAAGCTCTCCAGACACCTGATGGTGCTGCTCTCGAGATGCAGTGGGACGGCGAAGGCATCGACATCGCTTCTAAGCTCGGTATCTGCTACAAGAAGTATGACGTTAAGTCTAACTCTAACGTTTGGGCAGTTATGCCTTATGGTAAGGAAGCTGTTTGGGGTCTGAAGTATGAGTTCTCTCTCGTAGAGTACATCGTTGACAGTAACGTTACTATTGATAGCCGCTACGCTACTTGGGTAAATCAGGCTAAGGGTGTTCTGAAGGCTTGTACCGTTGACGCTGATGGTAATCGCCTTGCGGGTGTGCAGTCTCAGACAGCCGTTGACCGTGAGCCACTGGTACGCGTTCTCGTTAAGAACTACAATGGTGATGTTGTTCTCGATGGTTATATCCTCGTTCACATCGCTCGCGTAGCTCCAGATGCTCCATCTGCTGCTAACCTCGAGGTTGACAACTATCCAGCAGGTGCAGCTGAGTTCGATCTTTGCAATGTTGCTACAGTATTCGGTCAGACAACATGGGGTCAGTTCTCTAACCTCGTTCTCCAGACCAAGCTCGACAACATGACTAAGGAAGACTTCGACGCTCAGTATGAGCCTGACTTGAAGCGCTCTATCCCTGTAGATCGCGACGCTAACAACAACCCAGTTTATGTAATGTCTATCTATGGTGACTATGCTGCTAATGGTTCAGCTGGTGCTGCAGCTATCCCAGAGCATATGATTACTCCTACTGCTACTCAGCAGCTCGGTACAATGGCTTGCGAGACTGGCGACGTATTCTACTATGGTAACTCACTCGGAACCACTAACCACACATTCAAGTGGCAGATGAGCGCTCGTGTTCTTGAGGAACTCACACACCACGCAACATCGTTCCCAATCGAGGTAACTCGTTACGTACGTTTCAAGGCTATCCCAGGTTCTGGCGCTAAGTATCCTTACATCTACATCAAGCTGACAACTAAGCTGACACGTAAGGACATCCCAACAGTAGCATACGGTGAGAAGAACAAGAACTACTGGTATGGTCTCGATGGTTCTGATGAAGGTCTCGATGCTATCGTATTCGACGCTAAGGCTCCATACGATGGTGGTGATATCAGAAGAATCAACCGCTCTATCCGCACAACTCTCGTTGAGAACGTAGAGAAGACTGCAGGTAAGTACTACTTCGTTCCTGGTGTATCTGAGGTTGTTGACGCTAAGGGTACAACTTGGTACGTAACTACTAAGTCTGGTGCAGCTAATGTTACATATGATGATCTCTATGACCTCTACATGCCATGGCTTGATCCACATGACTACACTACAGTTGAGGATCTGAACAAGCTGCTCAATGAGTGTGCTATTGCTGAGTGGTCACCACTGTTCAACAATGCTACACTCTATGCAACAACAGACCTTACTGCTCCTGCTTATACTCCGATTGCAACTCTGACTCAGACAACAGGTGATATCGTTCTTCTTAAGAATACCACTACAAAGGCTGTTCTGAATGCTGTAGGTTACGCTGAGAACCACGCTAACATCAACAAGGAGCTCCGCACTGTAGTAAGCTTCGTAGCAAACAATGGTTGTGGTGTTGCAACTCGCATCACTGATGCTCCATTCACAGTTAGCTGGCAGCGTCCAATCAACATGAAGGAGATCGAGAACAAGGTATCTTACGATGCTGCTACCAACTGGACACGCATCTACGCTCTCGACTACATCAAGCTGTTCGACTGGCGTGGTGAGGGTTATGGTTACATGTGGGGCGATCAGACTTGGTTCTGGGCATACTACAATGTTAACTACATCAAGATCGATACCAACCCAGCTAATGTTAAGACTAACATGCACTCAGGCGAATTCAAGCCTCTCGATAAGATCTCTACGAAAGTTGAGCTTTACTGGGAAGATGGCAGTGCTCTTGGCAAGAACGAACACACATTCAACGCATTCAACATCTTGCCATACAATGCTGCTGCTAATAACAATGCTCTCCTTGCTTACATGGAAGCCAATAAGGCTCTGTTCGGTACTATCCTGTACAAGGATAATGGTGACAACGTAACTGACTTCGACCTCATAATCCCAGTTAAGATTGGCTACGAGTGGGGTGAGTTCGAGACAAGCTTGACACTCCGCATCGAGCGTACAGCTGGTCACTAATTTGACTCTTACAGATTAGTATTAGTAATCAAATAATATTGGGGTGTGCCAGCACATGCGGGCACACCCCTTTTTAAAGTTTTTATAGATTTAAACTTTCATGAAGAATTTTTCGTTCATTTTGCTATTGTGTGCCATTACTCTTTTCTCTTGTACTGGCAAAAAGAAAGATGCTACTCAACAGCGTGAGGAGGCTATAGCTGAGTTTCGCAGTCATTTGACTGAAGCTGATACGACTGCTATGTTGAAGATCTGCGATGATGCAATGGAGATGCTGAAGCAAAAGAAGTACGACGCTGTATTGGCTTCGCTTTATGAATATAACGACTCTACAAAAGAAGTTAAGCCTCTGTCTGATACCACTGCTAAGAAATACAAGCGTCAGTTTGAGATGTTTCCCGTACTCTCATACTATCGCATCTACTATTCTTTCCAACTCGAGGGTTGTAACGACGTGAAATATCGTGTCACCTTCGCCACTGCTGAGGCAGCACAGACCAAAGATGACCCTACCACAGCCTATATGTTCAATCCTGTTAAGGTGGATGGCAGTTGGAAGCTATGCGTGAAGACAGCAAAAGACGAGTTTGACCACAGTCATCGCTAATCCTTAATTCTGCATATTATGAAAAAGTTATTGTTTTTATTGTTGTCATTAATCTCACTGACGGCATCGGCCCAGATTAACGACTCGCGCACAATTGACTTTACCAATCCTACGGGTTTGACCCCATCGGTAACACCGATGCATGGTAATGCTCAGATAGTGATGGTGACCGACAAGGTGTTTGAGTCAGGTCCCGTTAGAATTAGTTTTAAGAACGGTAGTGTGGCTACAGGTGCTCAGATAGTCACTACAAAGCGTGGCGACAATCCCGAGACCTATAATCTCCGCATCACCTCAACAACATTTTTCACGGTTTCTGTTGTTGATGGAGCAGTACTGAAATCAATCCAACTAAGCGAGGATTCGTTTGTAGGCGACCTTTCTGTAACATCTGAAGATGCTGCAAAAGGCGACTTTACTGAAACATCTGCATATCGAACATGGGTTCCAGCCGATGGAGCGGGCGATGTCACCAATATTACTTTTTTGAACTCCGGTTCTTCTACCGAGATAAAAAAGCTGACTGTAGAGTATGTCGCCAAAAGTGACATCCTCGTTGCTACAACTGATATAGCTGATTCAAAGACTATTGACAGCTTCACATCAATGACTCTCGACTTCGATTCTAACATCACCACTATAGATAGCTCAAAGCCAGTGATGCTTACCAGTGCTGACGGCACAGTATCTAAGCAGCTCACTGCTATTATCAGCGATGGAAATGTTGTGTTGAAGTCTGACGCAGCTATCGAGCATGACGATACTTACACCGTCTCTATCGCTGCCAATACGTTTATGGACGCTATGGGCTATGGTAACAAGCAGGCTTCGTTCAGCTTCAAGGTGCTTGTACCTAAGAACACATTTAGTTATAATACCGTGACTCCAGAGCCTGGAAGGGTAGATGAGATAACTGGAGGAATAACGTTCGCATTCCCAAAAGCCGTAGGACGAGTGACTGACAAAGCCATCATTATTTATAAGGATGGAGAAGCTCTCCGTCAGGCTAAGCTCAGCAAGGTGGATGGAAATGACAAACTTGTTTCGCTCAACTTCGACGGTGTGACAAGCGCTATTACCGAACTTGGTGAATACAGCATTGTAATTCCTGAGCAGAGCATCTTCAACGCCTTCCCCGACGATCCACAATTGGTGCGTTATAATCCAGAAATAAAACTGGACTATGTCATCTCTAATGCTCCGCCCGAGGACTCTGAAACCATGAAACAGGCAAAACAGCTCCTTACCGTTGAGGGAATAGGCTATCCGTTGGCTACAAGTGCCGCACGCACTGCCCTCAAGGCACTGGTAGAAGCTGAGACAGTGCCTTCTGACGCTGATCTGCGCACAGCCATTGCGGCTTTCTATGCCGATGCAGCAGTGACACTGCCTACTACCGACAAGTGGTATAAGATCTACAACGTGAATGCCAACGGCAGCAAGCTGTATCTCGAATATGCTGACGGCAAGGTGAGCATAGGCAGCAATGCGGCAAAGGCAGGTGCCTTCAAAGCCACACAAAATGCCGACGGCACAATGTCGTTCTGCACTAATGACGGCAAGTATCTCCACGTGCTGACAGCCATGGATGGCAAATATATTGGCACGTCGTCGAGCAACGTCACTTCAACTTACGACGCTGCTGTCAATAACATCACCTTTGCCCGCGCAATAGTGAATGGAGTGGATAACGACAAGACATTCGGTCTGCTCTCTATGCACGGCTCGCTTGGCACTGACGTGGTGATGAGTACTCCAGCCAGCGCCTATGCTCTTGTAAGTCATAATGCCGCAAGCATTGTCACTTCTCCAGAATACTCGCTTGTCTTTACCGCTAACATCTCAGGTGCCTTCGGCTTTGCCGAGACTGTGAAGCCAGAGGATGTGGTTCCTCCTGTTGACCTCGAATGCAGCATCTCGCCAGAGGTGGCTGACAACGACAAGACCATGATGAAGCTCTCGTTCCCTTCGACGTCGAAGGTAGTGCTTAACAATGAAGTACAGGGTGCGTATATCAAAGACGAGAAAGGAAACAAGATGGGCGATGTAGTGCTGAAGACTACAGCCACCGACAACGTCTTTGAGTTTAGCATCGTTGGTTTGGAGAATGGCAGCTACTCTATCGTAATACCAGAAGGTAGTTTTAAGACAACTGTAGATGGTAAGGTGGCTCTGACAAAAGCTATTGTCAAGTCGTTTGCCGTGGGCAAGAGCGGAGCAGGCGACACCGAAGGTTTCGACTATTCATATAATATCTTAGCCCGTTGGGGAGATACAGGCGGTATATATGTAGATGACCAGGTGTTTGTAAACTACGTACTTACATTGCCTTATAATTGGGATAAGGGACTCGTTCCAGACCCGACAAAACAAGTTATAATCACCGATTTGTTCTCTGCTTCATCAGTGAAGGCTACAGGACATTTCGAATCGTACGTGATACCTGAAGCTCCACAGTATCCGGCAGTTCGTCTTGTATATGACAGTTATGAGCCGTCAATTGTTTCTGGCTCGTCGTATGCAGTGATAATTGAAAAGGCTACTCTTGGCGACAATAACTTCGGCAAGTATCTCGAAGACCGTACATCGGTAAGCCCATCTGAGTGTAAGGTAAACAACAAGATGGTGCTCCAGTATCATATCGACAACTACCAGGCAGCTGCTGTTGAAGGTGTAGAGGTTGACTCTACAGGCGACGAGAAGGTTGTTGACCTCCTTGGCCGTCAGGTGAAGACAATGAAGAAGGGTCAGCTCTATATCGTTAAGGGCAAGAAAGTATTGTATAACGATTAAATATTGAATTAATCTCTTTTTGAAAAGGGAGGTTAAGGAAGCGATAACCGCTTCTTTAACTTCCTTTTTTTTAGGTCAAAACAGAATGCCCTATCCACCTTCCAACTGAATAGGGTATTCACCTTCCAACTGAATAGGGCATTCACTTGACAACTGAATAGGGCATTCACTTGCCAACTGAATAGGGCATTCACTTGACAACTGAATAGGGCATTCACTTATCAACTGAATAGGGCATTCACTTGACAACTGAATAGGGCATTCACTTATCAACTGA
>SAMEA3663028__coassemble_109_pt1 | contig 37242 bp, 28 predicted proteins | sample SAMEA3663028__metabat2_high_PE_022 | metagenome-assembled genome bin SAMEA3663028 (sample SAMEA3663028) | pig gut metagenome | biome: pig gut; feature: pig-associated habitat; material: faeces | place: France | collected 2012 | reverse complement strand
TCACGTTACCTCCAGTGTACCATCTCATGTTATTGTATATGAATCCCACACGCATTATCCCGTCGATATCGAAGTTCTTGAACGTGAAGTTATTGGTTTCGTCTGGTCCAACATCTCCTGTCGACTTCTTGTATGCTAAGGCGGCCGAGAGACTCGAGCTAAGCAGGCAGTTTTTGGCAAACACCCAGTTATACGCATATCCTGCTGAGATATTCAGGTCGTAGAACTTCACGCTGTTGAACATCAAACTGCTGTCTATCTTCACCTGTTGGTTCTGGCAGGCTGTCTCCACCACCTTTTGTAGTTTATCATGGTCCAGATCAAGACTCTGTCGTGTATATCCCACTCCCGCCATCCATGATCCGCAACTCACCTTCTGTATCGTGCTTTGTGAGAAAGCTGCCGGATAAGAGAAACGGTTATGATTGAATATATAATAGAGATTCAGTCCGGTGATACCTGCGTTCAATCCGCCGAAATCCACGTTCTTCAACCTACTCACATCCACGTTTTCTCCAAAATCTGCCTTTCTGATCTTATAGTCGTTGCCAGTTCGGCGATAAAAGAGATCGACGCCTATCTGCGAACTGTACAGACTGAGCGCGAACTCCTTCTTGAGCTTATTGTCCTTAACGCCAATATTCTTCAGTTCGAATGTGTATCCTAAGAAGAGCCAGCGCCATCCGAAATAGGGTCCGAGTCGAAGAGCCCCGTCAGGAGAAAGCATCACGCTCTGTCCGTTGCTGCTCCTCAGCCAATAGAGGTCCACGTTATATGTCGTCTGTAGCATAAACGCGTAGTTATAATGCTGGGGTTCAATATATGCAGTATCGATGGCGCCGAAAACTCTGACGGTACGCTTTATTGTACCAAAGGCATTCTCCTTTTCTTCATCGGCTACAGCATTCACAGCGACCACAGCCATGAATAAGACTGTCATCACCATCCTCTTTACTGCAATGTATATCTCCTTTATCATTGTTTCAATGGCTTTCTATCAGAACTTTCCGAGAATACGATCCATAACCCAGTTAACTGGTGTAGCAGAGATACTTGTACACGAGCAAACGCCAAGGCCCTGAAGATGTTCTATCACACTCTTTATCAGAGGATACTGAACATAAGGAGGATTGGGTACAACAAGGCTTTGCTTCCCTTCGAGAGTATGAAGACATATCGGGTCGTAGTTGAACACCGAGAAACTCAACTGTCCTTTGTCGCCTATCACCTCTATGCGGTCTTCCTTGGCCGACTCATGCGCCACGAAACACCACGAGCCACTCCCGGGCAGTCCACTCTCAAATCTGAAGCATGCGCTTACGGAGTCTTCCACATTATACAATCCCGCGCGATTAGCGCATATCCCGTCAGCATCCACTATCACTCCAAACATATCCTGCAGCAGGTCGAGCTGGTGCGGGGCGAGGTCGTAGAAATATCCTCCTCCGGCAATGTCGGGCTGCAGTCTCCAGGGAAGATTCTCTGGATGTGAATAGTCCAGATCGCGCGGAGGAACGGCAAAACGTATCTGCACATTCATCACGTTGCCAATAGTCCCATCGGTGATAATCTGTTTCACCTTCTGGAAATACGGCAAATATCGGCGATAGTATGCCACGAAACAAGGCACACGGGTCTCCTCGCTCACCCTGTTTATACGTGAGCAGTCCTCGTAGTTCGCTGCCAGTGGTTTCTCCACATACACTGGTTTGCCCGCCTTCATAGCCATGATAGCAAAGGTGGCATGACTCGACGGAGGCGTCGCAATATATATGGCATTGATGTCCGGGTCGTCGATTATCTCCTGTGCGTCGGTGTACCACTTCCCGATACCGTGTTTTTCTGCATATCGGCGTGCGTTTTTCTCGCTTCGGCTCATCACTGCCTCCACCGTGGAACCGGGTACTTCACTAAACGCCGGACCGCTCTTTTTTTCTGTCACTTCACCACATCCGATGAAGCCCCATTTCAATATTTTCATAATAAGTATTAATATTGTTGGCAAAGATAACAAAAAATTATTATCTTTGCAACTCCGAAAGAAAATAAATGCATAAAAAAATGGAAAAAACCAGTAAAGATGCCCTTTTTAGGGTCCGCAGCTCGCGTTCTTGCGTCAGAAAAGGCTGCCAACTGTACTTATCTAACTTCCGTCGCATAGTCAAGGCTTCATGGCTTCCCGCGACGCTGTTTGCCGTTTGCGTTAGCATTCTTGGCACTATTGCCGTGATACAATATCCTCGGCTTAACCTCACTGCCTTCGTCAATCCAGACAGCATGCCTCTCTTGTTCGACAACTATATGGTTGTGTTCGCTGTCTCCCTGCTCGCCTTCATCGTAGGAGGACTGATGGAGTCTGCCACTTACTCTTGCATGTTCCGCCTCTTAGCCGAACATAAAGATACAGGAGTCATACCGATACCTAAACGACTCATAGAGTTCTCGCGACAATGGGCATGGCGTACCATAAAGGCATTCCTTGGCACTCTCTTACTCGCGGATATAATGGCTATCATCGTGACCGCTATCGTCTATGGCATCACTGTAGGCATCAACAAAATGGGAGGCGAGACTCTAATCTCATCTTATGCGTCCAACATGGCGGCATTCTTCATAACACTCGTATTCGCCGCTCCACTATTCCATGTCGTTATGAAATATACCCTTACACCAAATGCGAAGTTCTGGCCTTCGGCATGGAGCAGTTATCGTGATGGATTCCGCCATCTTGGAATAATCATCACATCGTTAATAATGGCCACATTGGTCATTTCTCTCGTGTCGGCCGTCATCTGCTTGCCAGCTATCGTTGTGGCAATAGCCAACTTCCAAGCCAACCTCGGACTGCTCTTTGGCGACCCTCTCGGCATGCCTTCCTATATAGTTCCCCTTACGGCCATTGCCATGGCTTTTGCCGGCTTTGTAGAAGTGATGACGAGAAGTGTTGTCTTCTTCATCACGTATTATATCTACGGTTCTATCGAGACACAGGAAAGCGAAAAGAATAAATTTAATAAAGAAATACAAAATATCTGATAATGAAACGTTTATTATTTATCGACCGCGACGGTACTCTTATCGAGGAACCCGCCGACGAACAGATCGACTCCTTCGACAAACTAAAGTTCACCAAGGGCATGTTCCGCAACTTGGGATTCATACGTGCTAAACTCGACTTTGAATTTGTCATGGTGTCAAATCAAGATGGTCTTGGCACTGACTCTTTTCCAGAAGACACCTTCTGGCCTGTACATAACTTTATACTACAGACTCTCGAAGGAGAGGGCATTACGTTCGACGAGATACTCATAGACCGCCACTTCCCCGAGGACAATGCTCCCACGAGGAAGCCAAACACCGGACTTGTCACAAAATATCTCAACAATCCCGAATACGATATCGCTAATAGCTTTGTCATCGGCGACCGGGAGACCGACCGTCAGTTTGCGGAAAACATTGGATGCAAAGCGCTCATTCTCGGGAAAGACGGCATGGACTGGGACAAGATTACCGAACTGCTCTTTGCAGGAGAACGCAGGGCTGAAGTGACACGCACCACAAAAGAGACCGATATCCACGTGGCTGCAAATCTTGACGGCACGGGACGTTGCGACATCTCTACCGGTCTTGGTTTCTTTGATCACATGCTCGAGCAGATTGGCAAGCATGGTATGATCGATCTTACAATCAACACCAAAGGCGACCTACATGTGGATGAACACCACACCATCGAAGACACGGCCCTCGCTCTCGGCGAGTGTTTATTAAAGGCTTTGGGCGACAAACGAGGCATTGAGCGTTATGGCTACTGCTTGCCCATGGACGACTGTCTCTGTTCGGTGGCACTCGACTTTGGAGGACGGCCATGGTTGGTATGGGATGCCGATTTCCGTCGCGAACGCATCGGCGAGATGCCCACCGAGATGTTCCTCCATTTCTTCAAGAGTCTTAGCGATGCTGCTCGCATGAACCTCAATATCAAGGCAGAAGGACAAAACGAGCATCACAAGATAGAAGGCATCTTCAAGGCACTGGCAAGGAGCCTGAAAATGGCAGTACGTCGCGACATCTATCACTACGAACTGCCGAGCACAAAGGGCACGCTATAGCCACATCGGCAAAGGCCTACCCCCTTCTCCTGAATTCCGAACAGACGATGCTCGTGGCGATGGCCACGTTAAGACTCTCGGCTCGTTTATCGGGATTAAAATCGGGAATCAACAGCCTATGGGTGACGAGACGGCGGACGGCTTCTGTGAGGCCGTTGCCCTCGTTGCCCATTACTATTATGCCTGCAGCAGACAAGCGAGTTTCATAGATGTCTTGTCCGTCAAGAAGCGTACCATAAATCTTCACGTCTTTTGGCTGAGAGACGAGATATGATTCAAGGTTGACATAATGTACACTGACACTTGCAAGACTTCCCATCGTGGCCTGAACCACCTTCGGATTATAGGCGTCGGCGGTCTCCTGACTGCATATCACATGTCTAATGCCAAACCAGTCGGCTATCCTTATTATCGTACCGAGGTTGCCAGGGTCTTGCACTCCATCGAGAGCAACGACCAGTTCCTTCAGGGGGTCGATAGCTGTTATACCGTTTTCTTCAGGTATCTTGAACAAGGCCACCACCTGCTGCGGATGCATGAGGAAGCTAATACGCCTTAGCTCGTCGTCGCTCACAGGCACCACACCCCATGCGTCATCGGTCCATCGCGCTGCATCACCCATTTTTTGGATCTCACCGCCATGGCAGTCACGCCACTCATCGGTAGCAATGAGGGCATGGAGACCGAAGCGTCCTAACATGTCGCCCACCACCTTTGGACCTTCAGCCACAAAGAGCGAGGTGCGCTTCCTGTTTTTCTTCATTTCCAGCGCCCTAACCTCCTTTATCATGTTCTTACTTATCATAAATCGTATATTTTTTGCAAAAAGTTCATAAAAACAGCAGCAAAGTTACAAATAATGTTTTAACTTTGCAACAATTTTGTGAAATAATGCATTTGAAAAAGTATTTTTATATCATATCTTGTGCCTTCATGGTGGCTTCATGCTCTTCCACGAAGTATGTCGATGACGGTTCATTTCTGCTCAATAAAGTGGAAATGAAGACTGACGGTACCTATCCCGACATCAACACCTCACAACTGAAAGGGTATGTCAGACAGAAAAGCAACTCACAATGGTTCTCTGCTGTGAAGATTCCTCTGCACACCTACTCGCTCTCAGGACGTGACACGTCAAAATGGATCAACCGCACGCTGAAGTCCATGGGCGAGGCACCGGTGATATTTGACTCTACTGCCACAGCCCGTACGTGCGAAGACCTAAGGTTGGCTCTCTGCAACAAAGGTTACTTAATGGCATACGTTGACGCCACTACTAAGACAAAGGGAAAGAAAAAGGTTAATGTCACCTATACGCTTCATCCAGGACTTCCATACCATATAAGGCTGATAAGACGAGACATACGCGACACTGCCATAGCTCACATCATCGGCGACGACACCCACAGCCTGCTTAGCGAGGGTATGCAGTTTGATGCAAACAAGCTCGACGAAGAGCGCAAGCGAATTGTCAACGCGCTGACCGACAATGGCTACTACCGTTTCCATAAAGATTATATCACCTTCCAGGCGGAAAATATTGCCGACAGCCGAGACATCGACGTAGCCATGGTACTACACCAGTATGTGCTCAACCACGACTCCATTGCCGACCACCCCCGATATGACATCGGCAAGGTGACATACACAAGCGGCAATCCCGACGACTCGCTGCTCCATCTTCGTCCTTCAGTCATGCGTGCCAACACGCTGATCCGTCAAGGACAGCCCTACTCTGCTTCCGACCTCCGAAACACATACAACCGATTCGGACGACTGCAGGCCGTGAAATACACTAATATCAACTTTCACGACAACGACAGCTTACACACTCTCGACTGTAATATCCAGCTCACACCAAACAAACCCAATTCCATCAGCTTCGAACCCGAAGGCACCAATACCGCTGGCGACCTCGGTGCAGCTATGGCACTTACATATCAGAACCGCAACCTCTTCCGTGGCTCTGAGGTACTGAGCATTCAGCTGAGAGGGGCATACGAGGCCATCACCGGACTTGAGGGCTACAGCAATCAGGACTTCATAGAATACAGCGTTGAGGCAAGTCTTTCATTCCCACGAATCATTGCCCCCTTCGGACTCCATAAGTTCACCTCCTTAAGCAACACACAGTCAGAAGTGTCAGTGATGTACGACATGCAGAACCGCCCAGAATACCACCGGCGAGTGCTATCCATGGCATGGAAATACAAATGGGCAAATGCCGGTCATCATGACAGATACCAATTAGATATTCTCGACATCAACTATCTCTTTATGCCATGGATATCTGACACGTTCCGCAAGGACTATCTCGAGGACGACAACAACAAAAACGCCATCCTACGCTATAACTACGAGAACCTCCTTATCATGAAGTTCGGATTCGGCTATTCTTACAATAATGGTATCTACGCCATAAAGGCCAACGTGGAGACATCGGGCAACTTACTCGGCCTGTGCTCCGGCATATTCAACTTCTCGAAAAACAACAACGGACAGTATAAGGTGTTTGACATCGCATATGCACAGTATGCCAAGGCCGACATCGACCTCACACGCAACATCCTCTTCGACGACAACCATCAGCTTGTAATGCACTTAGGATTCGGTATCGCCTATCCTTACGGCAACAGCACTATCCTTCCGTTTGAGAAACGATACTTCTCAGGTGGAGCCAACAGCGTGAGAGGATGGTCGGTGAGAGAGTTAGGACCGGGAAAGTTTAAGGGACATAACGGACAGATCGACTTCATCAACCAGACCGGAGACATGAAACTCGACATCAACTTCGAATACCGGGCTCCGCTGTTCTGGAAACTCACGGGAGCGCTATTTGTCGACGCTGGCAATATCTGGACTCTTCGCAACTACGACGATCAGCCAGGAGGACAGTTCAAGTTTGACGAGTTCTGGAAACAGATCGCCGTGGGCTACGGACTCGGCTTCCGACTCAATTTCGACTACTTCATCCTGCGCTTCGACATGGGCATGAAAGCAGTCAATCCCGCCTACGAGGCCGACGGAGGGAAACACTACCCAATCACAAGTCCGAACTTCAGTCGCGACTTCACCTTCCACTTCGCAGTGGGCCTTCCATTCTGACCTTCCATCGTCCGTCAGCCTGCCTTTGCAGACCCACTGCAAAGGTTGCCTCCTCTTCCAAGTGTCCGCCACCCGCAAGCGAGTCGGTCACATGGAAGTGGCTCACCTTTATGCCTACTGTGGCCCCGTCGCCCGATATTATCGGATTATCCACGTCCACCTCAGCGCCCTGACCGTCATTGCGAAGAGTTACCATGTCATCTTCCGTTAGGTTCGACGCCTCGAAATTGAGCCATTTCCTGCTGTCGTCTGTCAACAACTTTGACGCCTTATCGAAGTCGTAGTTGAAATACGCTTCAGCAAAATCCCTTGCCACAGTCATCACCTCACGCTCTTCTTTTGTTTCACTGCCACAAGCCGTCAACAGCAATGTAGCAAGCGTAAAAATGATATAAAAAAAACGTTTTTGCATAGAAAATCACTATTAATTATTAAAAAACGGCGCAAAGATAACAAAATCATTTGGCAGTAACGCAATTTTTTCTTACTTTTGCACAAAATAATAACAAATAATGCTGAAATTCATTTCTTTTGCGAGTGGAAGCAGCGGAAACTGCTATCTACTCTATACAGACAATGATGGATTGCTCATCGACGCAGGTGTCGGCATAAGGTCGCTGAAAAAGGCGATGCGCGACTACAATATCCACATGCAGCAGGTGAAGCACGTCATCATCACTCACGACCACGCTGACCATGTCAAGTCGGTCGGAAGCCTAAGCAGGGAACTCGACGTGCCGGTATATACCACACGCGAGGTCCACGACGGCATATTCAAGAACTATTGTGTGACCAAAAAGATTGAAGCGCGCAACGCTCACTGCATCGAAAAAGGCAAGACCATCAACATCGGGGAATTCAAAATCACCCCCTTCAACGTACCACACGATAGCACCGACTGTGTGGGATACTTAGTGGAATGTCAAGGCGTGGCTTTCTGCATCGTCACCGATGTTGGCGTTGTCACCGACGAGATAAAGCCATTCATCAACAAGGCCAACTATCTCGTCATCGAGGCCAACCACGACGAGGAGATGCTCAAAAACGGACCTTATCCGGACTATCTCAAAAGCCGCATCCTCGGAACCCGTGGACACCTCAGCAACCGACAGTGCGGAGAATCCCTTGTGGAGAACGCCACACCTGGCCTGAGACACGTGTGGCTGTGCCATCTCAGTGAAGAAAACAACCATCCCGAACTGGCAAGGAAAACCGTAGAGGCCATTCTTCGCAACAGCGGTATCGTGGCAGGAAAAGACTTCATGCTCGAGGTACTGAAAAGAAAGACGCCGACAGGGATTTTTGAACTTAAGTAAATGGATATAGACAAAGTACTCCAAAAGCTCCATATCGAAGAGCTCAACGACATGCAGAAAAAAGCATGCGTCACCATACTCGGCTCTACAGACGACGTGGTGATACTCTCGCCAACAGGCTCGGGAAAAACCCTCGCATATCTCCTACCCACAGCTCATCTCGTCGATGAAACGACAGACTGGACACAGGTGCTCGTCGTCGTGCCTGGACGCGAACTCGCCCTCCAGTCGGCAAACGTGCTAAAATCCATGGGATGCGGAGTGAGGGCAGCCAGCTGCTATGGCGGACGACCGGCCATGGAGGAACACAAGACACTTAAGCAGGTCTTGCCACACGTCGTCTTCGGCACACCAGGACGTCTCATCGACCATCTGCAGAAAGGCAATATCTCGCCCTACTCCGTCAGGATGCTCGTCATCGACGAGTTTGACAAATGTCTTGAGATGGGATTCCACGACGAGATGGCACGTCTCGTCAAACTCCTACCTGGTCTCGACCGACGGGTACTGCTCTCTGCCACCGATGCGGAAGAGATACCTCATTTCATCAGCCTCGAACATGCCCACCACATCGACTTCCTCGACACCTCAGCACAAGTGCCCGAACGCGTCACCATATATGAGGTGAGAAGCGAGATGAAGGACAAACTTGCCGAGCTATCCCGCCTGTTACGCTCCTTCGGTGAAGCCAGCAGCATCGTCTTCCTCAACTATCGAGATGGAGTGGAACGAACAGCAGACTTTCTGCTGCGCGAGGGCTTTGCCGTAAGCCTCTTCCACGGAGGTCTCGAACAGAAACAGCGCGAGGACGCCATCTACAAGTTTAGTAATGGATCCTCAAACATCCTCGTCAGCACAGACCTTGCTTCGCGAGGACTCGATATTCCCGACATCGACAATATCATCCACTATCATCTTCCCCTCAGCGAAGACGGATACATTCACCGCGTAGGACGCACCGCACGATGGGAAGCCCGCGGACGCACGTTTTTTGTCCTCGGCCCCGATGAACACATGCCCGAATATGTCGAAGGCGATATCATCCCCTACGTCATCCCCGACCATCTGCCATCACCTGCGCCACCACGCATGGCTACTATATATATAGGTAAGGGAAAGAAAGACAAGATAAGCCGTGGCGACATACTCGGATTCCTCTGCAAGAAAGGACACCTCAAGGGCGACGAGATAGGACGCATCGACGTCAACGACCGTTTCGCATATGCAGCCATAGCCCGACATAAGCTCAAAGAGGTATTGCAAAATGTACGTGGAGAAAAGATAAAAGGCCTAAAAACAGTAGTAGAAGCTGTCAAATAGCAAGAAAAATACGTTTTTCGGTAAATTTTTGCTAAAATATTTGGCAGTTTCGTAAACTTAATGTACCTTTGCCGCCGTTTATAAAAACAATAAGATAACAAGAACACTATAATCAATTATTTAATAGACAATCAAAATGAAGAAGTACAACTTTAATGCAGGTCCCTCAATGTTACCTCGCGAGGTCATTGAAAACACCGCCAAGCAGTGTCTGGACTTTCAAGGATCAGGTCTTTCACTGATGGAAATCAGCCACCGTGCAAAGAATTTCCAACCAGTAGTAGATGAGACAGTAGCTCTCATGAAGGAATTGCTTCAGATTCCAGAAGGCTACTCTGTAATATTCCTCGGTGGAGGTGCCTCGCTTGAATTCTGTATGATTCCATACAACTTCCTTATTAAAAAGGCTGCTTACCTCAACACCGGAGTATGGGCAAAGAAGGCCATCAAGGAGGCAAAGCTTTTCGGCGAAGTTGTCGAGGTGGCTTCGTCTGCCGACGCCAACTACACCTTCATTCCAAAGGGCTGGTCATGCCCCGACGATGTTGACTACCTGCATATAACCACCAACAATACTATCTACGGTACCGAGATACGCAAAGAGCTCGACGTCAACGTACCAATGATTGCCGACATGTCATCTGACATCATGAGTCGTCCGGTTGACGTCAGCAAATATCAGTGCATCTATGGCGGCGCCCAGAAGAACCTCTCCATGGCTGGTGTCACTTTCGTCATCGTCAAGGACGACGCTCTCGGCAAGGCTCCACGCGAAATACCAACCATGCTCGACTATCGCACACACGTAGATAAGGGTTCAATGTTCAACACTCCTCCTGTTGTGCCAATCTACTGTATGCTCGAAAACCTCCGCTGGATTAAGGCTAACGGTGGTGTCGAGGCAATGGACAAGCTCGCACGCCAGCGCGCTGAGATTGTCTATGGCGAGATCGATCGCAACAAGCTCTTCCGTGGTACTGTGGCTGAGGAAGACCGTTCGCTGATGAACATCTGCTTCGTGATGAACGATGAGTATAAGGAACTCGAGAAAGACTTCTTAGACTTCGCTACAGAGCGCGGTATGGTCGGCATTAAGGGTCACCGTAGCGTAGGCGGTTTCCGCGCCAGCTGCTACAACGCACAGACCATCGAAGGTGTCAACGCTCTCGTGGCATGCATGAAAGAATTTGAAGCCAAAAATTAATATAATTAGGAATTAGGGATGAGATGACTGTTTGCGGTCAATTTCTCATTCCTAATTCCTTTTTTCTAATATAAATATATAGTATGAAAGTATTAGTAGCAACAGAAAAGCCTTTTGCAGCAGCAGCGGTAGAAGGCATAAAGAAAGAGATAGAAGGAGCAGGCAACCAGCTCGTCCTGCTTGAGAAATATACCGAGAAGCAACAGCTCCTCGATGCAGTGAAGGATGTAGATGCCATGATCATCCGTTCCGATAAGGTTGATGCTGAGGTTCTTGATGCAGCCAAGCAACTCAAGATCGTGGTTCGCGCTGGTGCCGGATACGACAATATCGACCTCGTTGCTGCCACAGCACACGATGTAGTGGCAGAAAACACTCCCGGACAGAACTCTAACGCCGTAGCTGAACTGGTCTTTGGCATGCTCGTCTTTGCCGTACGTAACTTCTTCAACGGCAAGGCTGGCTCAGAGCTCATGGGCAAGAAACTCGGAATCCTCGCCTTTGGTAATGTAGGTCGCAACGTGGCACGCATAGCTGCAGGCTTTGGCATGGAAGTATATGCTTACGACGCATTCTGTCCAAAGGAAGTCATCGAGGCTGCAGGAGTAAAAGCCGTTGACAACCAAGACGCTCTCTTCGAGACCTGCGACGTGGTTTCACTGCATATCCCTGCCACACCAGAAACAAAGCAGAGCATCAACGCAGCTCTTGTAGGCAAGATGAAGAAAGGTGGCGTGCTTGTAAATACCGCACGTAAGGAAGTGATCAATGAGCCAGAACTCATCCAGCTTATGACAGAGCGCACTGACCTGAAATACGTCACCGACATCAAGCCCGACGCCGACGAGGAGTTCGCTAAGTTTGAGGGACGCTATTTCAGCACACCGAAAAAAATGGGCGCACAGACAGCCGAAGCCAACATCAATGCCGGCATTGCAGCTGCCTGCCAAATCAACGCCTTCTTCAAGGACGGTTGCACAAAATTCAAGGTGAACTAATTTATGGCAATAATTAAACCATTCAAGGGTATTCGTCCTCCAAAACAGTACGTGGAGGAAGTGGAGTCACGCCCATACGACGTCCTCGACTCCGAGGAGGCAAGGGCGGAGGCAGGCGACAACGAGAAGAGTCTCTACCACATCATTAAGCCTGAGATTGATTTTCCTGTAGGAACAAGTGAGTACGACCAGCGCGTCTATGAGAAGGCTGCGGAGAATTTCCAGAAGTTCCAAGACAAGGGATGGCTGGTACAAGACTCCAAGGAACAGTACTACATCTACGCTCAGACCATGAACGGGAAGACACAGTACGGACTCGTCGTTGGAGCATTTGTCGATGACTATATGAACGGCACTATCAAGAAGCACGAGCTCACCCGTCGCGACAAGGAAGAAGACCGAATGAAACATGTCCGCGTGAACAACGCAAACATCGAACCTGTCTTCTTCGCCTATCCCGACAACGACGTCCTCGACACCCTCATCCGCCGTTATGCCGCCACCGAACCAGAATACAGCTTCATAGCACCGGTTGACGGCTTCGGACATCAGTTCTGGGTAGTCTCTGACGATGCTGACATTGCCACGATCACCGCCGAGTTCGCAAAGATGCCAGCCCTCTATATCGCCGACGGTCATCACCGTTCGGCAGCAGCAGCTCTCGTGGGTGCAGAGAAGGCAAAACTCAACCCCAATCATCGTGGCGACGAGGAGTACAACTACTTCATGGCAGTCTGCTTCCAGGCCTCACAGCTTACCATCCTCGACTACAACCGTGTGGTGAAAGACCTTAACGGGCTCTCCTCTGAAGAGTTCCTCGACAAGCTCTCAGCCAACTTCTGTGTAGAAGACAAAGGTACCGACATCTTCAAACCCGCCGAGCTACACGAGTTCTCACTCTATCTCGACGGCCATTGGTACAGCCTCAAGGCAAAGCAAGGTACATACGACAATAACGACCCCATTGGAGTACTTGACGTTGACATCTCCAGCCGTCTCATCCTCGACGAGATACTCGACATTAAAGATCTCCGTTCCAGCCAGCGCATAGATTTCGTTGGCGGTCTTCGCGGACTTGCCGAGTTGAAACGTCGCGTTGACAGTGGCGAGATGCGTGCCGCCCTGGCTCTCTACCCAGTGTCCATGCAACAGATCATGGATATTGCAGATAGTGGCAAGATCATGCCACCAAAGGCCACATGGTTTGAGCCTAAGCTACGCTCAGGACTGGTAATTCATAAATTGAGTTAAGCATTGGATTCGTATAAGACAATATCCGAAAAGAAAACAGGCGAGGGCTACATCACTGAAAAGCGAAGTAAGTTCCTCGCCTTTGCCCATCATGTAGATACCACCGACGACGTGAAGGATCTCGTGGCCATGTACCGCAAGAAATACTACGACGCACGTCATGTATGCTGGGCATATATGTTAGGTCCAGAGAAGAAGGACTTCAGGGCCAACGACGACGGCGAACCAAGCAGCACAGCAGGCAAGCCCATCCTTGGACAGATCAACAGTCGTGAACTCACCAATATTCTCGTCGTCGTGATACGATATTTCGGCGGGGTTCTCCTTGGTACGAGCGGACTTATTGTGGCATATCGCGAGGCAGCGTCTGCTGCCATAGACGATGCCGTCATAGAAGAGCGTCTGGTGGAGGACATTATCACCTACACATTCACCTACCCCATGATGAACGACGTGATGCGCATCGTGAAAGACATGCAGCCGCGCATTGTCTCCCAAACCTTCGACAACACCTGTGAGATACGATTAGCCATTCGCAAGTCACAATCAGAGGCATTAAAAGCAAAATTATCTAAATTATCGTTCGAATAATTTGGCGGTTTGCAAATTTCTTTGTACCTTTGCAGCCGAAATAAAGGAGAGTTGGCAGAGTGAACGATCGCGCTGGACTCGAAATCCGGTATACCCTCTTCGGGTATCGGGGGTTTGAATCCCTCACTCTCCGCTTAATGACTTAAAGGGAATCTTGTCGATTCCCTTTTTTCGTACCTGATTACAAGCACTTTATATTCATAACATATTATCACTGAGAGATTTCAATAAATTGCCTTCATTGGCTCTTGCAGATACCTACGTGAGCCAATGAAGAAAGCAAAAGGAAAACGGATGACTGTAGGATAAAAATTTTGCTACCACGCGAGGAAAAAATAAATTCCTCGCGTGGTAGCAAAATATTGGTCGTAAGTTAAGTAATCCAGACGAGCTGTGACTCGCTGGGCTGTGGCATCATCAATAGATGCTGAACGAGCAGTACTGGGTCAAGAAGACTTTGCTGTCGCCAGCTTTATTATTCCTTATCACTTGTTGGATATAGTCGTATGTGCCACGCGAACACTTAATCAATGTACTCTTCGATGTTGTAGCAGCGTCCTTAAACATCGTATTCAACAAGCATGTTTCAGGCAGTACAAAAGCAGGAGAGCCTAACACGAGATTCTTAAGACTTCTGCAATTGCTGAATATAGCTCTGAATTCAATAATCGTATTGAAGTCTAACTGCGACATGTCTATGTCTTGCAGTTCATAGCAATTGACAAACATCTCTTTCATGCCTTCACCCGTCAAAGAAGTCTTGGGGCAGTACAAATTCACGTGTTCAAGAGAATTGCAATTCCAGAACATTCGTCTGAATGTTGTGACATTCTTTGTGTTCAACAAGCTGAGATCTGCCGACTTCAGCGAACTGCATCTGTCGAACATGCTGTCCATGTTAGTGACCTTAGAAGTGTTGATACCCTTCATGTTGACCGACTCCAGACCGGTACACATTTGAAACAGTCCTAACATCGTGGTCACATTCGAAGTGTTGAGCGGAGTGAGGTCAACATGCTTCAGCTTTGGACAGCCAAAGAACATTTTATTCATCTTTGTGCATCTTGAGATATCGAATCCCGACAAGTCAACCTCCTCCAAGCCATTGAGGTTATTGAACATACTACCACAGTCTTCTCCCGAACTGACCACAGATCCTGGTGTGGATACGATGATGGTGCCTGACGACGCGTCCCATTCCATATATACATTATGTGGTAAGTTTCTTTCATTACCACCTATCCTTATAACATTGACTGGTAGGTCTTTTGGAAGGCATCCCTTATATTTGTCGCTATGTCCTATTATCTTCACCTTCTTAATGTCGTCAGCTTCGCCACCATTAGCTTCCACGAGTTTTTTCATGTTGTTGGTAAACGGACTTCTCGCATCGATGGTGACACCTGCATACGCTTCGGCCTTCTGGTTTATAGTGAAGGAGAACTTCTTGGTAATGTCGGTAGTAGGGGTAAGGGTGACTATGGCACTCTTGTCAGCTCCGTTGTAGTTGTTATAAACGTAGAGCACAAGTTTGCCTGCTTCCTTGGATAAGTCGTATATCCAACCCTTCTCGCCAAAGGATACGTCAAAGTCGCAGTTAGCGTCAAGCGGCACTTCCACCCTGCCACCTGCTGCAGGAGCTTCCACCACCGACTGCTTGATGTTGATATAAGGTGCTTGCGAGCCGGTAGAAGAGCCTGAACCAGCACCAGAGCCCTGGGCATAATCCACTACCCTGTCGGAGTCAAAGTCTTTCACCCATTCGTTATGAGCGGTACCACCACTTTGCATCCAGCCGGTGACATTCGGGAACACCTTATCAATCTTTTCGCTCTCAAGAGTATGAGGCATATATCCTTCTACGCGGAAAGCCCACACGAGGCCATTCTGATGGAACTCCTTCTCGTCGCTGTTGGAAGCGAAGCGGGTCACCTCGGTGTTCTTCTCATGTATCTCTACCTTAGACTTGGTGTTGTAGATAAAGAAGTTGAGATCCTTGTCCCTTATGTCGAGCTGACAGTTGTTGTCGATGGCGCGCGAGAGGGTGATGGTGACGTAAGGAAGCTGGTCTTGTTCCACACAGGGAAGGCTGACGTTGAAGTATTTGTTGTTGCCTTTGAGTTCCTGTACGCCATTGATGCGGAATACAGGAGTGCCAGAGGCATCATTTTCAGATGCTTCCTCTACGGAGAGACGTGGGTCGGAAGAGGTCCAGCTGACGTCGAGTCCGTCAACGTCAACGCCCTTGACTTCCACTCCAGGTACGAATGGCAGTGTACCACCGATGGCACGTATCTGCATGGTTATCTGCAATGTCTCCGTGTAGTCGTCCTTACCATATTGTTTCTTGTATCCGATGACAAAGTCGTTCATGTCGTAGTCGCCCAGTTGTGGATACATATCCTCAAAGAGTACTGTACCATAGACTGAGTTGTTTGGCGAGAACACCAAGTGCTTGTTTCCCTCTGTCGAGGGCAGTGTCTCAGCAGCACCTGTTAAGGCTCCATAGATGCCGAAGGCACGTGTGCGTAGTTGCTGCTGCGTCACGTCGATGATGCGCTTAACGGTATTGCCTTCGCTGTCGAGATAGGCAAGATAAAGCTTGTCGATTGAGTTGAGTGTGGTGAGGTTGATGGTCTTTGGCTTTTCGGCCTCGAGTATCATCGAGCACATGAGCGTAGTGAGATCAGCATCTTCATATATGAAGACACGTGTGGTGACATCGGTTGTCAGAGTCAGTTCCACATCCTGCGACAGGCTCCAATCGAAGTCAAGTGGCACTTCACCGAATGGGTTGTCTCCAGGTTTTGTTTCTTGTCCTTGAAATAAATCTATTCTTTCATGACACGCATTTAGCGTAAAGAGTGCGCAAACTGCTGCGGTCATCTTAATCGTTTTTTTTATAAATGGTCCCATATTCATATTCTTGGAAATGTTAGTTTGAAAATTCAAAAAAAGTTAACTTGTTACCGGTTAACGGGTAACTATCTTGTCAACACGAAGACATTTCAACTGAGTCAACATGTCAACACGCAAACAGGACCAATCGGCACTTCGGGCTTAGTATGCCTGTTTGTCGCCGAGAAGGGCATTGCGGACAGTGAGGTACATGATGCGTACGTCGAGCCATATAGTCCAATTCTCCACATACCAGACGTCTTTCTTAATTCTGTCTTCCATCTGCCATAGCTCCTGTGTCTCACCACGAGCACCCCTCACTTGTGCCCATCCCGTGATGCCGGGTTTCACCCAGTGGCGCACCATGTATTTGTCTATCAGCGCTGAGTATTCTTCGGTGTGTTTCACCATGTGTGGTCTTGGACCTACCACAGACATTGAACCCATCAGCACGTTGAGAAACTGTGGCAGTTCGTCGATACTCGTCTTGCGCATTATGTTTCCCCACTTGGTCTTGCGTGGGTCGTCCTTGGTTGCCTGTAGCTTGTCGGCATCGGCATTCACCTTCATCGAGCGGAACTTCAGACAGGTAAACTCCTCGCCGAGCAGGCCGTTGCGCTTTTGTCTGAAGAAAAGCGGTCCGGGCATGGTAATCTTTGTGATTATTGCCACTATGCCGCATATCCACCAGAAACAGGTGACGATAAACAGTCCGCTGACAAGGATGTCGAACGAACGTTTCAGGACGCGGTTACTGAGTTTGCTGAGAGGTTCCTGACGTATGGTAAGTACTGGCATGTCGTCCATCATCTTCACGGCCATGTGTCGATGTACATAGTTTCGCACGTTGGGCACAGAGAAGAACCTTACGAAATGTCGTTCACAGAAGTTAATGACATTGACAATCTCCACCGAACGGCTTGACGGGAGGTTGCAGTAAATCTGATCCACATGGTTGTGTTCAAGCCACTCAAACACGTCTTTTACATTACCAAGACGGGTGATGCCGTCAGGAAGGTGTTTGGAGTCAGCATCGGCAAAATATCCCAACACGCGATATCCTGTGCTGAGTTCACCCATCATGATCTGGTAGAGATAGGCGAGATTGTGTCCTGCACCGAGGAATACTACCGTTCGTGTATTCTTTCCTTTTGAGCGCAGGTGTTTTAATATTTCCCTTGCCATAAATCGTCCGTAGAACACCACTATTGTGCTTATTACATATTCCCTAAGCAGGTTGAGCGGATGTAGTTCAAGTTGCTCATCGACAATGACAAAAGTGACGAGTAGGAAGAAATACATGACCGACGATTTGAGCACGCGTCCCAGTATCTGATCCACGCGGATAAACTTGTCTTGTGCGAAAGGTATGAATGTGAGTACTATAACGAGGTAGAACACATTCACCAAATACCACAATGTCTCAGACCCGTCATGCCATCCTAACAAGTAGAACAACATGTACAAAGCATTCACCAACACGAGGTCGATGCCGATCACCAATGCAGTAGGTTTCATCATATCAAATAAGAATAGTTTCTGGATAATCTTTCTTTTTTTAGTTTCCCGGTGCGAAGTTACGACATTTTCCCGAATTGACCAAACATTTTTTCTTCTTTTTTACACATTTGCATATTATATTGCATAAACGATGGTCATTTTTGGCTATTTTGTAGAAAACTATTGTACTTCTTTGTGTTTTGTTAACTTGTTACCGGTTACATGGTAACGAATATCTCAATAATTGTATATTTTTCTACAGATATTATTATAAAGAAAAAAACAGGAGTGAAAGGCGTCATAACTCGGGGTGACGCCCTTCACTCCCAATGGTGAAGTGTGAAAAAAATTATTTCAAACCACGATTTTTGAGCAGAGGCTCAATACTTGGCTTCTTGCCACGGAAATTGACATACATGTCCATGGCTTCATTGATGCCACCAGGGGTGAGAATGTGCTTACGGAACTTGGCAGCCACCTCTTGATTGAAGATGTCGCCTGTCTCTTGATAAGCGTTGAAGGCGTCAGCCTCAAGCACCTCTGCCCAGATATAGCTATAGTAACCTGCGGTATATCCACCACCCATAGTATGGTTGAAATACGTAGTACGATAGCGTGAGGGAATTTGGTTGAGCAAACCTCTATCGACGAGTGTCTTACGCTCAAACTCCATCACGTCGAAGTCGTCGGGGATGTTTTCGAGAACGTGGAAATCCATGTCGAGCAGCGAGGCTGCAAGATATTCGGTAGAGGCAAATCCCTGTCCGTATTTGCTGCTGCGGTCGAGTTTCTCCACAAGCGATTGCGGCATCACCTCGCCGGTCTTGTAATGCTTGGCATACACCTTCAGCACCTCGGGAGCGAAAGCCCAATGCTCGTTGACCTGAGAGGGTAGCTCCACAAAGTCGCGTGGCACGTTAGACACGCCCTGATAGTGGACATTCTGGAAGAACTGGTGAAGGGCATGACCAAACTCGTGGAACATGGTGCTTGTCTCGTCGGCATTGAGCAGAGCCGGTTCGCCAGCAGCTGGCTTGGAGAAGTTGCACACCACGGTGACGATGGGGATGACCTTCTTGCCGTTCTCGTATGTCTGGTCGCGATATGTGCCACACCATGCTCCTCCGCGCTTTGAAGCACGGGGGAAGAAGTCCATGAAGAGTATGGCAAGACGACTGCCGTCGCGGTCGAACACCTCAAATGCCTGTGCGTCTGGATGAGGCAGAGGCACATTTGAGAGAGGTTTCAGCGTGATGCCATAGAGTTTGTTGGCGCAGTAGAAGAGGCCGTCACGCACGTTCTCGAGTTTGAGATACGGACGGAGCTCATTCTCGTCGAAGCTATACTTGGCGCGCTTGGCACGGTCGGCATAGTAACGCCAGTCCCATCCCTCAGACACAAAGTCACGTCCGTCCTTCGCCATCTCCGCCTCCACGTCGGCGAGTTCCTCCTTTGCCTTGGCAAGGGCAGGTGTCCACACCTGATCGAGAAGTTCATAGACGTCTTTCGGTGTCTTTGCCATACGGGTGTCGAGAGCCATGGCGGCATAGTTGGGGAAGCCCATGAGGCGAGCTTTCTCGAGGCGGGCTTTAACAAGTCGTTTCACCACGTCGCGGTTGTCGTTTGCACCACCACGGCATCCTCGGCTGATATACCCCTTGTACATGCGTTCGCGCAGTTCACGGCAGTCAGAATACTGCAGGAATGGCATCACGCTTGGGTTATGGAGTGTGAACACCCACTTACCGTCGAGTCCCATCTCAGTGGCTGTCTCGGCAGCGTTAGCTATGAGAGTGGATGGCAGTCCGGCGAGCTGTTCTTTCTTGTCGAGCACAAGACGGAATGCGTTGGTCTCGGCAAGCATGTTCTGTCCGAAGGTGAGTTGCAGCATAGAGATCTCTGCATTGAGTTTGCGGAGCTGTTCCTGCTTGTCAGCGTCGAGGTTGGCACCACTACGCACGAAGTCCTTATATGTCTCCTCGAGAAGTTTCTTCTGTTCTGCATCGAGCTTCATCTCCGACTGGTGGTCATAGACATACTTCACTCGTTTGAAGAGAGCGGCATTCATGATGATGTCGTCGCTATGGCTCGAAAGGAGAGGAGATATCTCCCGGCTGACGGCCTGCAGTGCGTCGGAGGTGTTGGCACTGTTCTGTCCGTAGAACACTCCCGCAACCTTGTTGAGCAGTTTGCCCGAGCGGTCGAGTGCTGCTATGGTATTGTCGAAGGTGGCTGGTTTCTTGTTGTTGACAATGGCCTCTATCTCCTTTTTCTGTTCCTCAATGCCCTTTATGAAGGCTGGTTTGTAGTGTTCCACCTTGATCTGTTCGAATGGAGGTATGCCAAACGGCGTGGTATATTTGGAAAAGAACGGGTTACCGCCTTTTGCCATTGCAGTTCCGCAGACTATAGCTGCGGCGCAAGTAGTGATAATCATCTTTTTCATAATAATAATGATATTAAAAACCGGAGATTCCGGAAAGACCGGAAAAACCGGATATACTGGATTACCCGGATCACCCGGAAATCCTGGAAATCCCGGAAATTCCGGAAAGACCGGAAAGACCGGAAATATCCTTTTATCCCGTGAAAAATCTTTTATTCTTTAGTCAACAGAATCAACATACCTTCTCAAGACGTTTCATCATGATAAACATGAATGCGGCGGATAGGAGGCAGAGGACAATGAATACTGCCCATACGCTCCAGAGAGGTAATGAGCCCCAGAGGAATCCGCCCACGCTAACGAGGAAGTTTCCGACGGCGGTAGCCACAAACCATCCTCCCATCATCATTCCCTTATACTTTGGAGGAGCCACCTTTGACACAAACGAGATGCCCATAGGCGAGAGGAGGAGTTCGGCGAAGGTGAGCACGAGATAGGTAGAGATGAGACAGTTGGCAGAAACGAAGGTGGCATTGTCGCCAGCAGCAGCCTGCTCGTCAGGCGATGGGAGTCCCATAGAGAAGAATGCCATCACGCCGAAGCCTACTGCAGCCACGAGCATACCATAAGCTATCTTACGTGGAGCCGACGGTTCCTTACCCTTACGTGCCAATGCGCCGAAGATGGCAAGGCTGACAGGAGTGAGAGCCACGACATAGAACGGGTTAAACTGTTGGAAGATTGGAGCGGAGATATCCATCGAACCCTCAACATTGGTGTAACGCCATGCGAGGAATCCCGCACACGCTGCGAGCACGATACCAGCAATAGCCTTTCCCCTGCCAGTCTTGCTCTGGAAGAGCGAGAAGAGGGCATAGACGATGATGATCACCGCCACGAGGTTGAACACGTCGAACGCCATGCTCTGTACGCCCTCGACGCTCTTTACGGTAAACTCATTGGCGAAGTAAGTGAGTGTTAGTCCGTTCTGGTGGAATGCCATCCAGAAGAATATCACCACAGCGAAGACGAGACAGAGAGCTACGATGCGAGCCTTGGTATCTGCTGGCGACAATTCCTCGGCTGGTGCCGCATTGTTGTCGTCTTTGCCGTTAGCCTGCTTTCCTCCCTCCACATGACGGAAGGTGGAACGGGTGAGGTAATAGATCGCGATGGAGAGGATAAGCGATGCGCATGCTACTGCAAAGGCAAAATGGTAAGAGTCGTTGACCGACACACCGAGGTTAGCCTGTGCCCATTCCATAATCTTCACCGCTGCTGTAGGTGCAAAGAGCGCGCCGATGTTGATAGCCATGTAGAAGATGGAGAAACCAGAGTCGCGCTTGTCGGCATACTCAGGAGCATTGTAGAGGTCGCCCACCATCACTTGGAGGTTGCCCTTGAAAAGACCTGTTCCTATGCCAATCATTACCAATGCGGCGATCATGATGATAAGAGCCATGATGTCGCCACCGAGAGGTACGGCGAGGAGCAGATAGCCTGCAAACATGATGAGGATGCCGATGGTGACCATCTTACCGAAGCCGTACTTGTCGGCCATCATTCCGCCGAAGAGTGGCAGGAAATAAACCAGCATCAAGAAGCTGCTGTAGATAAAGCCAGCCGTGCCTGGGGCAAGGCCGAAGTTAGCTCTCAGGAAGAGAGCGAATACTGCGAGCATGGTGTAGTAACCGAAGCGCTCGCCCGTGTTGGCTAGTGCCAACGCGAAAAGTCCTTTGGGTTGTCCTTCAAACATAATTTTAGATATTTTAAGTGATTAGATATTATTTGATTTTCTGATTCCGTGTGCGAATGATGTCGAAGAGGTAGCTGACCTTGACCATCATGCTTCCGTTGTTGCTCTTGCCGAAGGTGTCGGCTTTTGAGTTTCCGAAGATATTGCCAAGACCATAGTAATAGCGTGCTTCGAGGAGGAAGTGTCCTATCTTGGGACGGGAGAACTCGAGACCTGCACCTACAGCTATTCCGTAATCGAACTTGTTCTTCACGCTCATCGTGTCCTGGTAAGCATACTGCTGCACACCCACACGGTCGGCAATGTTACGGTCTTCCCACTCGAAGTTGGTAGTGGTCTTGTCGCTAAGGAAAAAACCCACCTGCGGACCGAGTTGAAAGAACGCCTGGAAGCCCTTGCGCTCCCTACCCCATCCCATGCGTGCCATAAATGGTATTTGGATGTAAGTGAGCTGGCGTTGGTACTGTTCTGCCTCACCGCTGACGGCGTTGATGACGGGTGAGTTGTCGGCATCAATGATTTTCTCCTTCCATCCCATCTGTGTGAGGTTAACCTCAGCCACGATGGCGCAGATACTCTTGAAGTATTTCTCGCATGTATATCTCATGGTAAATCCCGCGGTGATGCCGCCGAGCTGTGACTGCGGGACATTGGGACTAAAACCCACGTTGCTCATGGTGTATCCTCCGTTGACTCCGACGGCGAGGTCGGTGCGATAGTCGCCTATCTGGGAGTACGCCACATAGGGCAACATCAGTATCAGTCCAAGAATTATTCTTCGCATATTTTGATATGTTGTTTATATATATAATAATGTGTCAGTGTGTCAGAACTGGATGGTCTCCACCCGGTGACCCTCGTCATACTGCACAAAGACGATACTCTTGTTCTGATATCCTCCGCCTATGGCTTTGCGTTCGAAGCACAGCGGGCTTTGTATAGGCGTGTAACCCACTGAACCGCGCGCACCCGTAAATCCGCCACCATAAAGATAAAGTCCACGGATGAAGAAAAACGCCTGGTCGAAACCAGTGATGGCGAAGCGTGGCAAAGCCTGTATCATGTCTGCATGGAAGTTCCAACGGTATTTTTGCTGGAAACGCGCCGTCCTCGAGGAGAGCACGTTGTAGTGATAGGCTGCGGGTATTGTGACCTGATATTTGTAATAATGGTCGATATTGTACTTGGTGTACATCATCCATTCGGTATATCCAAACATTTTTATCTTCAGGTTGGGATAGTTCATGTTTAGATTGTCGAGCTTGGCAAAAACGAGGTTGAGTTCAGGCGAACGACCAGTATTGAGAACAACCACGTTGGGCTGCGTGCGACTGAAAGCCTTCTGGAAATACTCTTCGCCCGACTTAACATTAGTGATGGAATACTGCAAGCCCATAGCCTCAAGACGGCGACGCAGTCCGAAAGTGAAGATGCCCTTGAGACTGGTGGAGTCGTTGCAATCGACAAAGATGACATGATGACCCTTATAGCGCTCAAGGAAACGTTCTATGACGAGGGTATTGAACAGCTCAGGCGACTGATACACTTGGAAAAGATGCTGGTTACGTTCCACCACGTCGGTCTTGATAGAGAAAGGAATGAGCACCTTGATGTCGTGCTTGGCTGCAAAGTCGGCCAAGGGTTTCACCTGTCGCGAATAGAGGGGACCTATGATGAGGTCACACTTGGCGGCATCCTTTTCCTTTAGGGTCTTAGTGATGTCGTCCTCCTCGGCCACATTCCATGCGTGCACATCGACCGACACACCATTATGCCGGAGACTGTCGCATGCCATGAGCACACCACGATAATACTCCACCATACGGCGCCCGTCGCCATTGAAGTCGTGCAGCGGGAGCATCACTCCCACTGACACCTTTCCACCCTCCTCGCTCTTGGCATCCACATGGGTTGACGACACGAGAAATGCCACAAAAAGTAGTGAAATATGTCTAAAAATCGATTTCATAATCATAAATTTCAAAATATCGCGTACAAAATTACCAAAAAAGCGCGGATAAATCAACTTTATTCACTAATTTTGCACATAAATTTATATAAAAATGAGAAAAAAGCTATTATTTACACTCATAATCGCCTGTTTTTGGCCATTAATTGTACTCGCTGACTTCAATCCGACGGCTTATTACACCATCGACGGAGAGGAGATGGAGAGCACCGATATGATAGCCGACGCACAGGCACCGCTGACAGTAAGGTTCGCCGCCAACCCCACCGAGACAGAAGGTGACGTAGGCTACGAGTGGAGGTTTACAAGAGAGGGAGAGGAGAAGCCTTTCATGACGAGATACGAAGAAACGACCACTTACGAATTCAAACAGTCGGGAATGACAAAGGTGGAGCTATACGTCACGATGGCGGGATATGACGAAGCTGAACTGACGGCAACGTTCTCCATATCGATTACCAACAGCATGCTCGAGATGCCCAACGCCTTCTCGCCCAACGGCGACGGGGTGAACGACATCTACAAGGCAAAGGAAAACCACAAAAGCATAGTAGAGTTCCATGCCTATATCTTCAACCGATGGGGACAGAAGATATACGACTGGACCGACATCAACGGAGGATGGGATGGGACATGGAACGGAAAGGACGTCAAGGACGGAACTTACTACGTGCTCGTGAAGGCAAAGGGTGCCGACGGCATCAACTATGAGATTAAAAAAGACGTCAACGTATTGAGGAAATACCTCTTGGAACAATAGTATAAAAAACAGAATGAGCAGGGAAGACGAAAAAATAAATGTTTGGGGAGCAAGGGTCCACAACCTGAAGAATATCGACGTGGAAATACCACGCAACACTCTTACCGTGATAACAGGATTGTCAGGGTCGGGAAAGTCGTCGCTCGCCTTCGACACCATATATGCCGAAGGACAACGACGCTACATCGAGACCTTTTCGGCATACGCACGTAACTTCCTCGGAGGAATGGAACGACCCGACGTGGACAAGATTACGGGACTCAGTCCGGTGATAAGCATCGAACAGAAGACAACAAACAAAAACCCGCGCTCCACCGTGGGCACCACAACGGAGATTTACGACTTCCTACGTCTCCTCTTCGCAAGGGCAGGAAAGGCATACAGCTACGAGACCGGTGAGGAGATGGTGAAATATACAGAAGAGAAAGTGGTGGAAATGATCCACGAGAGATATACCGGACACAGGGTGTTCATTCTCGCACCGGTAGTGAAAAACAGAAAGGGACACTACCGCGAACTCTTCGAACAAATGAGACGAAAAGGGTATCTCAACGCACGCATAGACGGGAAGATATGCGAGATAACAGAGGGGATGAAGGTGGACAGGTACAAAAACCACGACATAGAGATAGTCATTGACAAGCTCGCCGTCAGCGACAAGGACAATGAGCGGCTGAAAAACAGCGTGAAGGTGGCCATGAGAGCGGGCGACGGACTGATAATGATACTCGACAAGGACACCGACACGACAAAACACTACTCACGCCACCTGATGTGTCCCACTACTGGCATGTCGTATGGTGACCCGGCTCCCAACAAGTTCTCATTCAACTCGCCACAAGGAGCTTGTCCGAGATGCAAAGGATTAGGAAACATCAACGTGCTGTCGCTCGAAAAGATTATTCCCGACAGGAAGGCCAGCATTTATAACGGAGCAATATTGCCACTCGGAAAATATAAAAACCAGATGATATTCTGGCAGATAACAGCCATACTGAAAAAATATGACCTCGACATTAAGACTCCTGTAGAGGACATACCCACCGATGCCATGGACGAGATCCTCTATGGTACACTCGAAAACGTGCGCATCGACAAGGAACTCGTACACACCTCGAGCGACTTCTTCGTGGCTTTCGACGGAGTGGTGAAATATCTGAAAAACGTGCTCGAGACCGACGATTCGGCTACGGCACAGAAATGGTCGGAACAGTTTATGACAACTGCCATTTGTCCTGAGTGCAACGGCGAAAGACTTAACAAAGAGGCTTTAGCATACAGGATCTGGGACAAGAACATCAGCCAACTCTCAACAATGGACATAGCCGAACTGAGGGAATGGCTCGAAGAGGCGGAAACTCATCTCGACGACAAGCAGAGACAGATAGCGCACGAGATAATCAAGGAGATGAAGACACGTCTCGACTTCCTGCTCGAAGTGGGACTCGACTATCTATCACTCAACCGACAGTCAGCAACACTCTCGGGAGGCGAGAGCCAGCGAATAAGACTCGCCACACAGATAGGCAGCCAACTGGTCAACGTGCTCTACATACTTGACGAACCAAGTATAGGACTGCACCAGAGAGACAACGAACGACTCATCAATTCGCTCAAGGAACTGCGCGACATAGGCAACACAGTGATAGTGGTGGAACACGACAAGGATATGATGACCAGCGCCGACTATATCATTGACATAGGCCCTAAGGCAGGACGCAAGGGAGGCGAAGTGGTGTTCCAAGGCACGCCAAACGACATGCTGAAAGAGGACACCATCACAAGCAAGTATCTCAACGGCACCATGACAATACCTCTGCCTGAAAGACGCAGGAAAGGCAATGGTAAGATGATAAGGATAATTGGAGCGGAAGGCAACAACCTCAAGAACGTAGATGTGGAATTCCCGCTCGGAACACTCATCGTTGTGACCGGAGTGAGCGGTTCGGGAAAGTCAACACTCGTCAACGAGACGCTGCAACCATTGCTGAGCCAACACTTCTACAGGTCGCTGAAGAAACCCATGAAATATGCCGCGGTGGAAGGTATGGAGAACATCGACAAGGTGGTGAACGTGGACCAGAGTCCCATAGGACGTACCCCACGCTCAAATCCTGCCACATACACTGGCGTATTCAGCGACATACGCTCGCTCTTCGTCGGACTACCAGAAGCGAAGATAAGAGGATATAAACCGGGACGTTTCTCGTTCAACGTGAAGGGTGGACGATGCGAAGCATGCGGTGGTAACGGATACAAGACCATAGAGATGAACTTCCTGCCCGATGTGATGGTGCCATGCGAGGAATGTCACGGTAAACGATACAACCGAGAGACACTCGAGGTGAGATATAAGGGAAAGAGCATCGCCGACATTCTCGACATGACAATAAACCAGGCGGTGGAGTTCTTCGAAAACGTGCCCGACATACTAAGAAAAATAAAGACTATACAAGACGTGGGATTGGGATACATCAAACTCGGACAACCATCGACAACACTCTCGGGAGGCGAATGCCAAAGAGTGAAACTCGCCACCGAACTAAGCAAACGTGACACAGGAAAGACGCTGTACATCCTCGACGAACCAACCACGGGACTGCACTTCGAGGACATTAGGATACTAATGGACGTAATACAAAAACTCGTTGACAGAGACAATACGGTGGTGATAATCGAACATAATCTCGACGTAATAAAACTCGCCGACTATATCATCGACATGGGACCTGAAGGCGGTAGAGGGGGCGGCATGGTCATGGCCACAGGTACTCCCGAGGAGATCGTAAAAAAGGCTAAAGGACACACGTGGCGTTTCCTTGCACAGGAGCTGCAGAACAGCAAACCGTCACTAAAGCAGGAATAAGATGAACTACAGTGTATCAATGCCTTATAACGATTATGGGACATGGTTGAGACAACGCTTCCCATATAAGGTACAGAAGATATCGGTGGATGCGGGATTCACGTGTCCCAACCGCGACGGCAGACTGGGCACTGGTGGATGTATATACTGCAACAACGACTCGTTTAATCCCTCATATTGTCAACGCGAGAAAAGCGTGAAACAGCAGTTGGTGGAAGGAAAAGAGTTCTTCAGAAGGAAATATCCAGAGATGAGGTACATGGCATACTTCCAGGCTTTCACCAACACCTACTCTACCCTCGACCATCTGAAAAGTCTCTACGAAGAAGCTCTCGACGTGGAGGACGTGGTGGGACTGGTCATCGGCACCCGTCCCGACTGCATAGACGACACGCTGCTTGACTATCTCACGCAGCTTGCACGGCAGACAATGGTTACACTGGAATACGGCATAGAGACAGCCAACGACGATACGCTCAGACTAATCAGAAGGGGACACGACTTTCAGTGCGTAAGGGATGCTGTCGAAAGAACCAAGGGAAGGGGTATAGTCATAGGGGGACACGTCATACTGGGCTTACCTGGGGAAGATGCTGAGGAGAGCGTGAGACAGGCCACAATAATGTCGAAACTCGGACTCGATGTGCTGAAGATACACCAGATGCAGATCATCAGAGGGACACGACTGGCACAGATGTATGCCGAAAATCCATTCCACCTCTACTCTCCTGAAGAATACAGCGAACTGATAGTGAGATACCTCGAACATCTCAGCGAGGACATGGTGGTGGAGAGGTTTGCATCACAGTCGCCGAAAAATATGCTCATAGCACCTAAATGGGGACTGAAAAACTACGAACTGACTAACCTCATAGTCAACAAGATGAAACGCGAAGGAAGGCGTCAGGGCAGCCTCTTCGTCTCTAACAGTCTGGCAATGTCACGATCCTTGTGATTCTTCATATACTTCGCAACAGTATTGACATAGGCCGTCTTGAACACAGTCCTTCCTACCACCTTGTTCACCAACCATTGTATCTTTGCTATATGAAGGTCGCATACCGTCTGCCAATTATCGACATCATTGGGTATGGGATAATAGCTGAGGATATAAAACACAAGACAGTCGGGCACAATCATGCTCCTGGTCATCGTCTTGCGCTGGTCGGCAGGATAATATTTCTGATAAAGAGGATAGTCGCGTCCCAAATACTTGTCGAGACACACGCCTATCGTGTTGTCGCCCACCACGATGCTTTGGTCAAGTGCTCCTATCTGGGAATAGACCATGGGAAAGCTAATGGTGGGAAGATATTGCCTGAGCCTATCGAACGAACGGTGCAGGTCTTTGTTGATATCGTCAACATTGGCATATTGTTGCTCCACCTCGTTGATGAGAGCTTGAAGCACGGTGTCTTGATAGAAATTCAGAAACTTGGTATTTATGTCGCTCTCGTTCACCCTGCCCAACTTCAGCACGTCCTCAATAAGAGTACGGGTCTGCATGGGATAGACGAGATTCATCTGCTGAAGGGCTGAATAGTCGCCCGTGGTAAGATAAAGACTCTGGATACGATCATAGCGATGAAGACACACCTCGCTGTCCTCATCGTGGGTGTCGTTTGGCTTGAGATGCAACTCGCATCCCACACACGCCACCATCAGCATAAACAAAAATATGTATATCTTATGCACTTGCTATGTTTAAATTTTGTGCAAATATACTAAAAATCTTAATACCAACCAAGGAAAATCATAAATAATTTAAATTTTTCCGCATTTTAATTAACTTTTTGCACCTTTAATATAATTTTATTGCTCACATTACATAGTTTTGTGTAATTTTGCAGAAACGAAAAAGATAACGGGAACGATAACGAAAACGGGAACGATAACGAAAACGGGAACAAATATAAATTATATACAAAAAACAACAACAATGAAACGACTACTATCAATTATTATCGCTGCGTCGGCCTCGCTGACAATGGTAGCACAGGGAAAACAGGTCACTGTGACCAACCCCTCAAACTTCTCACGCATATCTGAACCCATAGTGATAGATATCGACGAAAGACATGAATATCTGTCGGCTGTGGTGAGCTGTAACGGCGTGACCATCGACTGTCAACTCGACGACACCGACGGCAACGGCATCAACGACCAACTCTGCTTCCTCACCTCATTAGAGAAAAAAGAGAAAAAGGCTTTCAATGTCACACTCTTCAAACACTATGCCGACAAAGCGGCAGAACCGAAGGTGTATGCACAGATGATGATGACAAACAAAAAGGTAAAAAGCAACAACAAACAAGACCTTTACATCAGCAGCCTGACAGTAGAAAACGGTACAAACCCTTACTGGATGCTGCATCACCACGGACCAGCATTCGAAAACGAAATGGTGGCTTACCGTATATATTTCGACGAGAGACAGACGGTGGACATCTATGGAAAATACCGTAAAGGACTTGAACTCAAAGACACACAGTTCTATCCCGACGCGAAACAGAAAGCTGACGGATATGGCGATGACGTGCTCTGGGTGGGACAGACCTTTGGACTGGGCGCACTGAGAGGATGGGCTGACGGCAAACCACAGATGCTACTCGACGTCAACAAGCGAACACTGTCGGTAATGTCGGCCGGTCCATTGCGCACCATCGTCAAGGTGGAAGACAAGGGATGGAACCCATACTACCCCGAGAAGTGCAAACAGGAACAGCGTGTAGATATGACCACTATCTACACACTCTACGCCGGACGAAGAGATTGTATGGTGGATATGAAACTGAAAGGAAAGACAGACGGACTACATCTCGCCACTGGTATCATCAACGTGAAATACTCAGAAGAATACTGCAACAAGGGACTTAGAGGATGCTGGGGCACTGACTGGCCAGTATCAGAAAAGGACTCTGCTGGACATAAGCGCGAGACGGTGGGACTGGGCATCTGTATTCCCGCAAAAAATGTTGTCGAGGTGTTGCCAGCAAACAAAGACAATTACCCTTATGTAGTGGCTCCAACCGAAGCTGCCATACACTATGCCATCACATTCGCTTCAGACAACGAGACTTTCGACGGCTCATATCACAATGCTTCTGATTTCTTCAACTATCTGAAACAATGGAGGAAACGCCTTGAAGACAAAGTGAAAATTGAAGTAAAGGATATGTATATGTAAGACCCGGCAGCAGCAAAGAAAGACGAAAAAAATCAGCCAATTGTAGGGAATATATACAAGATATGAAGGCCCTGCAATTGGCTGATAATCATTTCTCTATTTAGTAAGCGAAGAGAGGATAGTCTTTCATTGTCTCATTCACCTTAGCACGAACACGAGCTATTGTCTCCTCGTTCTCAGGATCATTGAGCACCTCCTCGATAAGTTCGGCGATGAGCACCATGAGGTCTTCCTTAGCACCACGAGTGGTGATGGCAGGAGTACCAAGACGGATACCGCTGGTCTGGAAGGCTGAACGTGAGTCGAAAGGAACCATGTTCTTGTTGACAGTAATGTCGGCTGCCACGAGAGCGTTCTCTGCCACCTTACCTGTAAGATCAGGATACTTAGAACGGAGATCGACGAGCATAGAGTGGTTGTCGGTACCTCCACTGACGATGGTGAAACCACGCTTAACGAGTTCGTCGGCGAGAACAGCAGCATTCTTCTTCACCTGAAGAGCCCACTCCTTGAACTCTGGTTGCAAAGCCTCACCGAAGGCAACGGCCTTGGCAGCGATGACATGCTCCAGCGGACCACCTTGCTGTCCAGGGAAAACGGCAGAGTTGAGCAGCTGACTCATCATCTTTGTCACACCCTTTGGAGTCTTCAATCCCCATGGGTTCTCGAAATCCTTACCCATAAGGATGATACCTCCACGCGGACCACGAAGTGTCTTGTGTGTGGTTGAGGTGACGATATGAGCATATTTTACAGGGTTGTCGAGCAGTCCAGCTGCGATGAGTCCTGCAGGATGGGCCATATCTATCATCAGCAACGCACCTACCTTGTCGGCTATCTCACGCATGCGCTTGTAGTCCCATTCGCGACTATAGGCTGAACCTCCACCAATGATGAGTTTTGGTTTGTTCTCGATAGCAAGACGTTCCATCTCGTCGTAATCTACACGACCTGTCTCCTTATTGAGGTCGTAGCCCACGGGACGATAAAGAATACCCGAAGTGTTGACAGCCGAACCATGAGAAAGGTGACCGCCATGTGCGAGGTTAAGACCCATGAAGGTGTCACCAGGCTGAAGCACTGCGAGCAGTACGGCTGCATTAGCCTGAGCTCCAGAGTGTGGCTGTACGTTGGCATACTCGGCGCCAAAGAGTTTGCACACTCTGTCGATGGCAAGTTGTTCTACTTCGTCCACAACCTGGCAGCCTCCATAATAGCGTTTTCCAGGATAACCCTCAGCATACTTGTTGGTAAGGTATGAGCCCATGGCCTCCATTACCTGGTCGCTGACAAAGTTTTCAGATGCGATGAGCTCGATGCCTTTCAACTGGCGCTGGTGCTCACGCTCAATAAGGTCAAAAATCTGTTGATCTCTTTTCATTTTTAATAAATATGTGATAATTATGAATTTTACTTTAAAAAGTTAACTTGTTACCGGTTAATTGGCAACTTTTTTGTTCAACTCGTCAACTGAATTCAATTCGTCAACTTTACTTTATTGATGTCCTGCTCTTTCTCGCAGTAATGACACCTCAGTACGCCATGTTCCTTGTCAACAACGTGGAAGAGGGTATCCATGGGTTCGTTGTTGGTGATGCACTTGGGATTGTTACATTTTACTATTCCACGTAACTCGTCAGGTGTAGTGACGGTCTTCTTCTCCACCACCTCATAGTCGTTGATGACATTGAGCACCACGTTAGGCGCCACCACGGAGAGACGTGATATCTCCTCGTCGGTGAAGAACTTGTCGGCAACTTTAATGATGCCTTTCCTTCCGATTTTCTTAGAGCGGTAGTTATACCCAATGGTGACCGGTGTGGAGAGAGACTCAAGATTAAGCAGCGTGGCAACCTCAAAAGTCTTTTCTGTAGGTATGTGGTCGATGACGGTTCCGTTTTCGATGGCCGTCACCATGATTTCGTTCTTAGCCATATTCTCAACTTAATTAATTATTGTATTGTCATTACGCACATCGTCGATTGAGATGCCTAGAACATCACAGAAGATAGCCTGACGGGCAAATAGCCCATTGCCAGCCTGCTGGATGTAATATGCGTGCGGGTCGTTATCCACGTCGTAGGCTATCTCGTTAACACGTGGCAGAGGGTGAAGAATCTTCATGTTGGGCTTCGCCGACGACAGCATGTCGCGTCTGAGGATATACACATCCTTCACGCGTTCGTATTCCATGAGATCGGAGAACCTCTCTTTTTGCACACGAGTCATATATAATATGTCGGCATCCGCAATCACCTTCTCGTTGAATGCCGTATGTTCCTGGAACTTTATACCATGCTCACGGCAGTAGATCTTGTACTCGTTGGGCATGGAGAGCTCCTTTGGTGCCACGAAATGGAATGTGGGATTAAAATGCCTCATCGCCATGATGAGCGAGTGAACAGTACGACCGTATTTAAGGTCGCCGACAAGGTAGATGTTGAGATTGTCGAGTGTGCCCTGTGTCTTGTATATCGAATAAAGGTCGAGCATGCACTGGGAAGGATGCTGGTGAGCTCCGTCTCCTGCATTGACAATGGGTACTGGTGCTACCTCAGAGGCATACTGGGCCGCACCTTCTATATGGTGTCTCATCACTATCACATCGGCATAGTTCGAGACCATGAGGATAGTGTCCTTCAGTGTCTCTCCCTTCGTCCCGCTGGTAATCTTCGGGTCGGCAAAACCGATGACGCGTGCGCCAAGACGATTGGCTGCGGTTTCGAAACTCAGTCGGGTGCGTGTCGATGGCTCAAAGAAGAGCGTGGCGACAACCTTCCCTTTCAGCAGTTCCCTGTTAGGGTGCTTCTCAAACTCCTGTGCCATCTCAATCATGTACAAAATCTTCTCACGAGTGAGATTGGCAATAGTGACAAAATTATGCTTTTCCATCACGATTTTTTATGTTTTGTTCTTTTTCGACCGCTAAGGTACACATATTTTCCCATTTATCACAAAAAAATCAGAGAAAATATCGATATTTTTTCGGTATATGAACAAAAACGAGTATTTTTGCACTGTCTTTTCAATAAAAATACACTCAAAACAACAGAAATAACAAAAAATGGATAGAAAAATAGTTCACTTCCTGTGGGTATTGCTGATAGTGACGGTGACAGCTATTGCCGGTGCGGTATATGCCATTGCAGAGGGATGGATAGGTTACATGCCTCCCATCGAGGACCTGCAGAATCCCATTAACAGATTCGCAACTCAGGTGTATTCATCAGACGGGAAACTCATGGGCACATGGAACTACAACAAAGAGAACCGTGTGTGTGTTGACTATGACCAACTCGCACCATCGCTCATCAAGGCTCTCGTCGCTACTGAGGACGTCAGATTCCACGAGCACTCTGGCATAGACTTCAAGGCGCTCGCACGTGCCATCATAAAACGTGGCATACTCGGACAGAAAAATGCTGGCGGCGGTTCTACCATCACCCAACAGCTGGCCAAACAGCTCTACTCTGGAAAGGCGGCAAGTGTCACTGAACGTGCGCTGCAAAAACCCATTGAATGGGTGATTGCCGTACAGTTGGAGAAAAACTACACCAAAGACGAGATCATTGCCATGTATCTCAACTATTTCGACTTCCTGCATAATGCCGTGGGAATAAAGACGGCTGCAAACACTTATTTCGGGAAAGAGCCAAAGGATCTATCCGTCACTGAGTCTGCCACACTCATTGGACTCTGCAAGAACCCGTCATACTTCAACCCAGTGAGACATCCAGAACGTTGTCGGGACAGACGCAACGTGGTGCTGCAACAGATGCTTAAGGCTGGATACCTGTCGGAATACGAATACTCAAAATACTCCGCCCAGCCCTTGAACCTTAACTTCCACGTAGCTGACCATAAGGACGGCATTGCTGCTTACTTCCGCGACTTCCTGCGGAGATATATGATGGCAAAATATCCTGAGAAGTCTAACTATCCAAAGTGGAACATGGCCAAATATGTACAAGACTCTATCAACTGGATAAACGACCCACTCTATGGCTGGTGTAACAAAAACAAAAAGAAAGACGGACAACCCTATAATGTATATACCGACGGACTGAAAGTTTATACCACCATAGACTCGCGCATGCAACGCTATGCCGAAGAGGCATGCTACGAACATGTGGTGAAATTCCTGCAACCAGCTTTCAACACGGAAAACCGCGGGAAGTCTAATGCTCCTTACTCCGGTCGTCTTACAGCCCGTCAGTATAACGACATCATGGGACGCTCGGTAAAACAGAGTGAACGCTACCGTCTAATGAAAGAGGCCGGCGCGTCGTACGACGAGATACACAAGGCGTTTAACACGCCGACTAAGATGAGCATCTTCACTTATCACGGTGAGGTGGACACAACCATGAGTCCCATTGACTCGATAAAATACTACAAGTCGTTCCTTAGATGCGGATTCATGAGCATGTCACCACAGAACGGAGCAGTGAAGGCATACGTGGGAGGCATGAATTTCGTGCATTTTAATTACGACATGTGTGTGGAGGGACGACGACAGGTGGGTTCGACCATCAAACCATTCCTCTATTCTCTTGCCATGGAAAACGGATTCTCGCCATGCGACCTTGCGCCAAATGTGCAACAGACATATATCGTGGCAGGACAACGATGGACTCCACGCAACTCCAGCAGAAGAAGATACGGCGAGAACGTCACTCTGAAATGGGGACTGGCGCAGTCTAACAACTGGATAACCGCCTACCTAATGAGCAAGCTCAGTCCGCAGGCTTTCGTCACACTGCTCAGGGAATATGGCTTCAACAGTCCTGACATACATCCCTCCATGTCGCTCTGTCTCGGTCCTTGCGACCTCACTGTAGCCGAGATGGTGAGTGCATATACCACCTTCGCCAATCATGGCATTCGCACTGCCCCACTCTTCGTCACTAAGATTGAGGACAACGACGGAAATGTCATCGCCCAATTCCAGCCAAGAATGAATGAGGTGATAAGCGAGGAAAGCGCTAACAAGATGCTATACATGCTAAAGGGTGTCGTGGACGGAGGTACAGCCGGACGTCTGCGTTTCCGCCATAACTTCAAGGGTGAGATAGCTGCAAAGACCGGCACCACCAACAATAATAGCGACGCATGGTTCATGGGCGTCACACCTACACTTGTCAGCGGTGTATGGGTCGGTGGAGACGACCGTGACATTCATTTCGACTCCATGCAGATGGGACAGGGTGCCACCATGGCATTGCCCATCTGGGCATATTACATGAGGAAGGTGTATAATGACAGCAGACTCGGATACAACGAAAACGCTATCTTCGACTTGCCCGAGGGATATAATCCCTGCGAGCAGTCAGACTTCGACGCCATCGACTACAACGACATCGAAGAGGTGTATGAATGATGACTTATAGGAGAAGCTGCTTCACACTGTTTTTACGGGGAAAGCAGCTTCTCTTTTTTTATAAGAATAAAAGGTTTACTATAGTCACGTTGGCAGCAAGGAAACAGCTGTTGAGTAATGGCATCACCTTGAATGCAGCAAGAAGAATCATAGCACGCTTTATATCTATATATATAAAAAACCCACAAGAAAATCTTGCGGGTTAACTTCTAATATTTCGAGGTACCTAGCAGAGTCGAACTGCTCTACACGGTTTTGCAGACCGTTACCTAACCGATCGGCCAAGGTACCTTGTTCTTGTTTGCGGGTGCAAAGGTACTATATTTTTTTCATTTCACCAAATTTTTTCTACACTTTTTTTCGCATCACGAGTTTTTTCCTCCTTACACCTTATTATATATATAAAGGCTCTTCAGTTAAATGAAGATATGGTAAGAATCATAGTTAACAAACGTGAACGAGAAGAAAAAGATAGGAGAAAAAAGGGGTATTATCTCTACTAACTTAAAGAAACCATCTATTATATTTGTTTTTTTCACGATTTATTCCGAATTTTGCAGCGACAAACAAATATCAAGTATGAATATAAAGTAGGGAGTGTCGTTAAATTTTAAGATTATTTATAACTATCTATTCCTCAATGTGA
>SAMEA3663028__coassemble_84_pt1 | contig 45766 bp, 22 predicted proteins | sample SAMEA3663028__metabat2_high_PE_022 | metagenome-assembled genome bin SAMEA3663028 (sample SAMEA3663028) | pig gut metagenome | biome: pig gut; feature: pig-associated habitat; material: faeces | place: France | collected 2012 | reverse complement strand
ACAAAGTACCTTCCAGTCTGGAAATTAAGGCATCCGGAAACGGAATCATAGAAGTCCGCCGGGATAGGCCGGACGGAGAAGTCATAGCTTCAATCAAAGTCAGTACCCCGCAAATGAAACTCATAGAATCCCAACTTCAAACGAATATGACAGGCACAATGGACCTCTGTTTTGTCCTAAAAGGAACCAATATCACATTCGACGAATGGAAGTTCAAATGATACCTTCCAGATGGCACAGAATGTCACGGTCGTTGAAGGACAGAAATTTGCACATTAGCTCTTTCCAGTCGCTCATCGTCAAGTGCAAATCCCTTTACAATGTATTCCTTCAGTACTTTTGCCGACCAGATGCGAAACTGTGTGGCCTCGTAGCTATTTACCCTATATCCCACAGCTATCACGACATCAAGATTGTAGAGTGTCACGCCTTGTTCTTCCCATTGTTCCGAGGGAATTCGAATTTTTCGAATTGCATCGGACAAATGGACTTCTCCTGATTCATCTATCTGTTTCAAGTGATAATTAATGGTAGAAACCGCCGTGCCAAAAAGTACCGCCATGCGTTGTTGCGAGAGCCAGAAAGTGTCTTGATTGAATAGTACTGAAACATTCACCTTGCCTGTGGAGGAACGGTAGATGAGGACGTTGCCTTCCATTCCTTTGGCAAGTTCGTTGCCTGTCAGAGTGCCTTGGAATAAGTAGTCAACCTAAATAGTTAGACTACATGAGCTGATTATGCGACAACGTGTGAGACGACTGTTCCATAGTTGGTGTCACGGCTGTACCATGGTTATGGAACAGTCGTGACACTAACTGTGGTACGACCGTGTCACACGAGTGTCCAGTTGTCTTCTGAAAGCTCTGTTCAGCCGTCTGCTGAACAGAGCTTTCAGCAATCAAAAGGAATGGTTGGGATGTTTCTTTTGTCTTGGGGTACAGATCTTTGTCTTGTGGTGAAAGAAGTTAGTCTTGTGGTGACAGATAAATCTCTCTGTCACCACATCTGTCACCATGTAAGAAGCTGTATTATAGTTTATTACTGCTGAAAGGTGACAGATGACATATAAAACAAAGTTTATCACGCGCGAGAGGCCGTAGTGATTCGCTTTGCATACGTCTAAACAAAGTTTTTTCTTCAGTAATATAAAAAGGAGAAAATATTTGGTGGGAAGTTTGATTTTTCGTAACTTTGCAGACGATATATATTATGCTTCATGAAGATGGACAAGAAACGGTTTATATATAGTCTGAAAAAGGGATTTGTGTTTTATGCCTTATCGACGATAGCGGCAGCGCTGTTGATGGTGGGTTTTATTGACGGAACAAGCATTGCCGAACTGATGGACGTGGAAGGATGGGTGTTTTTCATCGCATCGTGCATCAGCCATGCCTCTCAGCTGATGTTGGTGCCGTACGCCTTGTTTGTGGTGCTTCTTGCGCTGCAACTGCCAAGGGTGGCCACTATAACGCAGACGACTGCAGCCACCCTGATCTTCATCCTCCTACTGCTTGACAGTCAGGTGTATGCCATATATCGTTTCCATATCAACGGCATGATACTCGGCATGGTGTTTGGCGACGGCGCGTCGCAGATATTCACCTTCGACACGATGCTCTACTTGAAGGAAGGACTGAGGTTTCTCGTCGTAGTGGCTGCAATCGTCCTTCTCCAATGGATGGCCCGATATGTGTTGCGGAAAAGGGGAAAGGCGTATGTATGGCCGGTGGCTCTCGCCTTTGCCGGATGCACGCTCTACGCACATGTATGGCATATCTACGCTTCGTTTATGCAGCACCAGTCGGTGACAAAGAGTGCCGCGCTGATACCCTACTTCTTCCCCACCACAGCCAACGGCCTGCTGCTGAATATGGGCATCGTGGCACCGGAGAGTTTTGACGACCGGGCGTCGAGCCGGCAGAGTACAGACATCGTATATCCACTCCACGAGTTAGAGACCGTGAAGCCCGACTCGCTGCCAAACATTGTGCTCATTGCCATAGACTCGTGGAACAGCCGCACGCTCACACCCGAGTGTATGCCAAACGTGTATCGTTTTGCGGAACAGAACCAATGGTTTACCAACCACCTCAGTTCGAGCAACGGCACGCGAAGCAGCATCTTCGGCATCTTCTTCGGTCTTTCGTGCTACTACTGGGAGTCGTTTGTCCCGAGCCATGTCTATCCGCTGTTTATCGACCGACTGATAGAGTTAGGCTATAAGTGCCAGACCTATCCCAGCGCCACGCTGCTCGACCCGCCCTTTGACAAAGCCATCTTCGGACGCCTGAAAGGCTTGAACATCACCGTGGAGGGCGACAACGTCTTCGACCGCGACAAGAAGCTCACCTCGATGTTCGTTTCCGACCTTGGGAAACAAGAAAAAGGGAAACCGTTTTTCTCCTTCCTCTTTTACGACCTCCCGCACAGCTTCGAGCTGACGGCAGAACAAAACAAGCCCTTCTCGCCGGCATGGAGCTATGCCGACTATACAAAGCTGAACAACGACCTCGACCCGACGCCATTCTGGAACCTTTACCGCAACTGCTGTCATCAAGACGACAAGATGATAGGCGAAGTGCTGAAGGCCCTCGACGAAGGCGGGCACCTTGACAATACCATCGTCATCTTGACTGGCGACCACAGCCAGGAGTTTAACGAGAACCACCGCAACTACTGGGGACACAACAGCAACTTCTCCGTCAACCAGACAGGAGTGCCGTTGGTATGTCATTTCCCGGGAGCGGAGGCCGCCAAATACAAGCATCGCACCACCCACTACGACATTGTGCCGACGCTGATGTCGCACTACTTGGGAGTGAGAAACCCGGCTGACGACTACTCCATGGGGCGCTCGCTGCACGACACCACACCCCGGCGCTGGCATCTTGTGGGCAGCAACCTCAACTATGCCTTCATCATAGGCGGCGACACGATACTGGAGAAGAAGGCTGAGGGAGCATTAGAGGTGTTTGACCCGAAGATGAAACCCGTCACCGACTTCAAGATGCCCGTGAAGGAGTTTGACGAAGCTATCAAGAACATGAACAAGTTTTTCAAATGATGAGAACGAGGATACTATATATCATCAAGCTCTATCTCGCCATCGTGACGATATTCATCGCACAGAAGACAGTGTTCATGATGGCCGACGCACCTGAAGGCAACGACTATGGTGTGGCACAATGGATGGAGGTGATCACAAACGGACTGCTGCTCGATGTGCCCATGACGGGATATATCGTGGCATTGCCCCTGATTGCCATAATGGCTACGGTATGGACAGGAAAGGAGATAAGACTGCGACGCGTCGTCACACCTTATTACATATTAATAGCCATTGCCGTAGGCACGATATTCGTCTCCGACCTGGCACTCTACCCCTTCTGGCAGTTTAAGCTCGACGCACTTGCCGTGAGCTATCTCGAGTCGCCGGGCGGAGCCTTTGCCAGCGTGTCGGCAGGCTTTGTCGTACTGCATGTGGTGTATGCCCTGTTGGCGACAGTGGCCATCACGGTCCTGCTCGTATATGTCACGCCTACAAGGCTTTATGCCATCAAGAGCAAGAAGGAGCGATGGATGATGACGGCAGGCTTCGTGCTGCTGCTGCCAGCATACGTCATCTCGATACGTGGCGGCGTAGGCGAATCGACGGCAAACATAGGCAAGGTGTATTTCTCTTCCGACACGTTCCTCAACCATGCCGCCGTGAACCCCACATTCAGCCTCATCTACTCGCTCGACAAGACCGACGACTACGCTTCGGAGTTTGACTATTTCGACGAGGAAGAGAGGGCGAAGATCGTTGACGGACTGCTATCCGGCACACCGACGACGACAACCGCTTCCCCCTCGACACCACTCTCCCTCAATGACTCAACAGCCACACCGCCCAACATCATCGTGATACTCATGGAAGGCTTTGGAGGACAGTTTGTGGAGGCAGTCAGCGGACGAAAGGACATAACACCAAACTACAACCGCCTGGCACGCGAAGGCATACTGTTTACCAACTGCTACTCAAACAGTTTCCGTACCGACCGCGGCATGCTATCGACGCTGAGCGGATATCCAGCCTTCCCCACCCTCTCGGTGATGAAGATACCGGCAAAGAGCCGCTCGCTGCCTTGCATAGCATCAACGCTGAAAGAAAAAGGATACGAGAACACCTTCCTCTATGGCGGCGACATCAACTTCACCAACATGCAGAGCTATCTGCGCACCGGAGGATATGAGACAATAGTGTCTGACGTTGACTTCTCGGCTGACGAGAAAAAGCAAAACCCATGGGGAGCCAACGACGACATCACCTTCAACCGCCTCTACGACATAGTAAGCGGCAAGCGACACAAGCCGTGGCACGTCTGCTATCTCACGCTCAGCAGCCACGAGCCGTGGGTAGTGCCGTACAAGAGATTCAGCGACCCCGTGCCAAACGCCTTCGCCTTCACCGACAAATGTCTTGGCGACTTTGTAGAGAAGATACGCAAGACGCCACTGTGGGACAACCTTCTCATAGTATGCATCCCCGACCATGGCTACCACTATCCTGAAGACATATCCCACGCCACACATCATCACAACACGATGTTGTGGATAGGCGGCCGGGTGAAACAACACAAGGTGGTGGATACGATCATGAACCAGTCAGACATGGCGGCCACACTCCTCGGCAGCCTTGGCATCGACCATTCAGCCTACACCTTCAGCCGCGACATTCTCAGCCCGACATACACCTATCCTTATGCCTTCTTCACCTTTAAGGAAGGAATAGGATTCGCTGACAGCACAGGATGCAGCGTCTATGACATCATCAGCGACCGGCAGATGGAAGACCATCCGGCAGCAAAGGCCAACAACCCGGCCGCAACACAAGAGAGGATAAAAAAGGCAAAAGCACTGTTGCAAACTATATATGACGATATAGGAAAGAGAGGAATAAACAAATAAGAACAATATACAATGAAAGAAGACAGAAACAAACTCGTGACCGAAAACATGGGACTCGTAGTCTCTACGGCACGGAAATATCAAGGACAAGGCCTGGAGCTCGACGACCTCGTGAGCGAAGGCACCATCGGCATGATAAAAGCAGCCGACAAATACGACCCGGAGCGCGGAGGCTTCGCTGCCTTCGTTCTTCCAGAGATAAAGAAAAGCATCGAGGCTGCCATTGAACAGCAGGCCGGACTCTATCGTGTGCCCCGCAAGGAGGCCACGCCGACGGAAAAAAGGCGCAGCATGCCGCTGTCGTATGACGCACCGCTCGGCGGACGGGAGAACATCAACCTTCTCTCGCTCATCATAAACAAAGATGCCACCGACCCTGACAACCACACCATTTTCCAGACCTCGATGAACATCATCCGCAACACTCTCGACATTCTCGACAAACGGGAACGAGAGGTGATAACCTGCTACTACGGCATACGCCGCGAAAAACTCACCCTCAGGGAGATAGCAGCGCAGATGTGCATCAAACGCGAACGGGCACGCCAGATAAGAAACAAGGCTGAACGGAAGATAAAAAAGGCATTGAAAGGAATATTATAACACGACAAAAAAAAGATGGAAAAGACATCAAACATCCTCATCACCGGAGCCACGGGATTCATCGGCGGCTTCATCGTCGATAAGGCTCTCGCAGAGGGAATGAACGTATGGGTGGCGGTAAGACAGACCAGCAGCCGCAGATACCTGCAAGACCAGCGCATCAACTTCCTCTATCTCGACTTCGACGACTGCCGCCAGATGACCGACGCCATGAACGGATTGCGTTTCGACTACGTGGTCCATGCCGCCGGAGTGACAAAATGCATCCATGCAGCCGACTTTTACCGAGTCAACACCCAAGGAACACGAAACCTTGTCGATACGTTACTGGCACTGAAGATGCCACTGAAGAGGTTTGTCTTTGTCAGCAGTCTCAGCGTAGTGGGAAACGTAAGGGAAGATTATCCCCACAAAGACATCCTCGCCACCGACACACCATGCCCTAACACCAACTACGGACGAAGCAAACTCGAAAGCGAGCATTACCTCGACGACCTCACACGTCGCGGACTTCTCCCCTGCGTGACACTCCGTCCGACAGGAGTGTATGGCCCAAGAGAACGCGACTACTTCATCATGGCAAAAAGCATCAAGGGACATGTGGATTTTGCAGCAGGATACAAACAGCAGACCCTTACCTTCATCTATGTGCTTGACGTGGTGCAAGCCATATTCCTCGCACTCGACCATGGACAGACGGGCGGCAAATACTTCCTCAGCGACGGCAACAACTACTCGTCGCGCGACTTCAGCGACCTCATACGCCGTGAGTTAGGCAACCCTTGGCTCATAAGGATAAAAGCACCTATATGGTTGCTGCGCGTAGTCACCTTCATAGGCGAATATGTGGGCAGGGCAACGGGAAAGATCTCAGCCCTCAACAACGACAAGTACCACATCATGAAACAGCGCAACTGGAGATGCGACATCTCTCCCGCACGTAACGAACTGGGATTTGCACCTGAGTACGACCTTGACCGCGGCGTCACCGAGACCATAAAGTGGTATAAGGACAACAAGTGGCTCTGACCAAACGTAAATCTCAACCAGAACTGGGATTATTCAACCAAGGCAAACTCTTACCGACTGCTTGGCTCCCCCACCAAGTCGATCACAAGGGCAGGTGAAGGAGCCGTAATCACAAGCGACTGGTATGAAGTGGATCTTTCCACCAACGAATGGATGCAACAGCAGCTCGTGAAAGAGAACAACAGTTCCTAACCGACTTCCTTCCTCCACCAAGGACCACCAGTCCGCATCTCATTAGCTTTTAGGAAGGTGATGTCTTGTGTCATCTGGGTCTTCAATTGTAAAAAAACGCAATAAAACGATAACCTTTGATATATTTTTATGAATTTTTTGCTTGATTCTCAATTATTATTGCTATTTTTGCGCAATAAATAAAGAATCGTATAAAAGTAATTTTATAAATTATGACGAACTATTCTTCAGGTCAACGCATAACTGTTCGTGGGGAGGACTTCCTCGTCACCCGTGTGGAGCGCAACCATAACGGAGCCCATCTGCTTTACGCCATGGGCATCAGCGAGTTGGTGAGCAATCACAGTTTTGTGTTCGACACCGACCTCGACAACGATATAGAGATTGTTTCGCCCGCCAATGCACAGTTGGTGAGCGACAACGACCCTCGCTGGCGCAAGACCCGTCTCTTGATAGAGACAGCCCTGCGCAGCAATTCATATAATTCCAGCAAGATTACCATAGCACAACATGGAGCCTTCGACGTGGCTGATTATCAGATGACCCCCACATTGAAAGCTTTGGAACTGCCTCGTCCCCGCCTGCTCATCGCTGATGGCGTGGGCTTGGGAAAAACCATTGAGGTGGGTATCTTCCTGGCAGAGATGATACGCCGAGGTCGTGGCAAGCGCATACTCGTATGTGCGCTAAAGAGCATTCTTGCACAGTTTCAAGAGGAGATATGGAACCGCTTTGCCATTCCCCTTGTGCGTCTCGACAGTGTGGGTGTAGCCAAGATACAGAACGAGATTCCTCTCAACAAGAATCCCTTCGACTACTACGACAAGACCATCATCTCTATCGACACCCTGAAGAACAACGGTCGATTTCGTGCATGGCTTGAGAAGACCCATTGGGATATTATCGTTATTGATGAGTGTCACAAGGTGGCCAACGAGGATAGCCTGCGTGGCGACCTCGCCCAGTTCCTTGCCCAGAAGTGCGACTCGATGATACTCACTTCCGCCACCCCGCATAACGGTTCGGCAGACTCATTTGCCAACCTAATGCGTATGTTGGAACCCATCTCCATCCCCCGCAACGGCGAATACACAAAGGAGGATGTGACGCCCTATTATGTGCGTCGCTTCAAGAATGATATAGCCGATGCCCGCATCCGCAGCCAGTTTCAGGAGCGTAAGGTCATACCTATCGACGTACGGCTCACTGCTGAGGAAGAAGACATCCTCAGTATGCAGCATGCCAAGTTCCGCAACCTGAATAATGACGAAGCCAACGACCCGTTGTTTGCCCTTACCGTCTTCAAGAGTTTCCTCTCCTCTCCCGTAGCAGCGCTTCTCACATTGGAAGAACGTCAGAAGAAGGACGAAAGTAGCGACCTTGCAAGCCTTACGGATGACGTAAGACGGCTTGTGAACAACTTCGAGGACTCCCGTTATGACGCCCTCAAACAGAAGTTGCAGGAGATATGGAAGCAGAACAAACAGGAACGCATCGTCATCTTCACCGAACGTATTGCCACCATGAAATACTTGGAGGAGCGCATCATGCGCGAATTCAAGCTCAACAGCGACCAGGTGAAGCGTTTCGACGGTTCGCTCTCCGACACCGAACAAGAAGAAATGGTGGGCGACTTTGCCAAGGAAGACAGTAAGATACGTGTCTTCATCAGCAGCGACAGTGGCAGTCAGGGTGTCAACCTCCACTACTTCTGCCATATTATGTTCAACTATGATATTCCATGGAGCCTTATCACTCTGGAGCAACGCAACGGACGCATCGACCGCTACGGTCAGCAGCAGACACCTGTAATCTATTATCTCGTGGCCAAGAGCGAACGACAGGACTTGAAGACCGACTTCCGGATTATCGACAAGCTCCGCGACAAGGAACAGGAAGTGCATGACACACTGGGCGATGCCATGAGTGTGATGGAACTGTACAATGTGCATAAAGAGGAAAATGCCATCGGCGACATGCTGCAGGGCAAGACCGACACCGACGCCATTGAACCGGAGTCAAAACGAAGGCGACGTCCGATGGGATTCAAGAAGAACGACAAGGGCGATGTTGCCATCGAGAAGACAGCCGCCACCGAACGCCTCTCCAATGAGATCTTCGAACAGCGTTTCTCTCTCTATCAGGACGACCTCTCGTTCTATAAAGACCTCTTCGACGAGTTGGAAGCCATAGGCAGCATAAAGCATGGTGACGTGACAATGCACCTCGACGATGTCACCATCCCCTACGTGGAAGTGAAGAACAACGAGGAACTGCGCGACGTGCTATATGACATACCTCGCGAGGCTTTTCCACAGGACAACATCTTCCTGCTTGCCACCGACAAGGCATGGCTCAACCGGTCGATTGCCGAGTCACGCAAGAGCACCAAGAGCGAGTGGAGCAAGTTTCTGCCGCTCTACGACCTGCATCCCATCATCCAATATCTGCTGACCAAGTTTACGGCGTCACTGCCAAAGACTCAGGCATTGGCGGCTCGCTGTGCCTGTCTGCCCAAGAGTATGAGCTACTATCTGTTCTATGGCAGTCATAGCAACGGATTGGGACAGAACCTCGTGAGCAAGTTCTTCATCGTGCCGCTCAATGCTGAGGGGGCATTACGGGGAGAAATGCCAATGTCGTTCCATGACTTCTGCGGCAAATACCATATCGACTCCGAGTTTATGTCGGGTGCCACTGCCGAGGAATTGGCAATTCTGCAATCCAACCTTCAGGAGGCCATTGACCAGGGTGAGGTCAACTATATGTATGAAGCTCAGAACAAGGTGAGCGACCACATGGATCAGCAACTAAAGGCCTATAAGCACAAACTCGCCGAATGGGCTGATACCGCCAACTCCCTTTTCCCGAATGAGGATGTGTCCATCACTCGTACCAACCAATATAAGAAGGAGAAAGAAGAAATTCAAAAGATTACTGACCAATCCAGCCAGTTCTTCCAGGATCTCTTCTCTCTCGACAATGCCGACCCATATATGCGACTTCTTGCCGTATTCCATAATCTTTGATAAGCCATGGCAGATAATATAACATACAGATTTATACAGAACGTAGGTGATTACTTCCCATCGGGCTACTTCACCGACGACTTCATCACCAAGGTGCAGAACTGTGCCGGACGCAGTGCCGATTACATGAAGGCATTGTGCTCGCCCTACGTGCAAATACGTGGAGAGTATGAGGAGTACAAGAACTTCATTATCAATGGTCGTGCCCGTGTCGAAGACAAAATAAAGCACACGCATGACTGGCATACGACCTTGCTCAAGAAACTGGGATATGACACCGATAATCCATATCAGGAACCATACGTGGTGAAGGATGGCGGCGATGACTCTCCCACTGAGATCATTCCTGTGCGACATATCCTGCGCAGCGGCAATCAGGTGTCGATGCTCATCATGGAGATGCAGAACCTGATTACCGTGGGAGACACAGAACCCGACGGACTTTTCAAACAGCAATACGAAGATGACCGCAGCTCGAGTCAGCAACGCTATTATGCCGGACAATGGCGACAAGTGATTCCCGCCGAATATCTCGACCGGGAGAAATACCGCTTCTCACCTGCCATCATCAACAAGGCCATCACCCAGATATTCCTTATGCCCGAGGAACGTCGTCCGCATTATATCCTCATGCTTGCTGGTAACCAGGTGTTCCTCTTCGACCGCGACAAGTGGGCACGTGGCTCATATCTTCAGTTCTCGCTCGATGACCTGTATTTCCAAGGACAGATAAAGAATTATCGTCTGCATTATGCACTCTTCCACCTGCTTTGTTGCAAGGAAGCCCTTGCTGCCGACGGTCAGACGGTGCTGATGGACAGCCTCATCGAAGAGAGCTACAAGAACGCCTACGAGGTAACCAAGGACCTGAAGGAAGGTGTTATATTTGCTGTCGAGACATTGGCCAATGAGGCTTTGTATTACTGGAAACAGCATAACAACATTCCTGTTAGCGACTACACGGATGACACTTTCGAGGCAGAGGTGAAGGATGACTGCTTGACTATCATCTACCGTCTGCTGTTCCTCTTCTATGCCGAGAGCCGTGAGGAGTTGGAGATTCTGCCTATTGGTGACGAAGTATATAAGCTTGGTTACTCATTGGAATCTTTGCGTGACCTCGAAATGATGCGTCTGAACTCCCAAGCCAGTCGTGACGGCTATTTCTTCGACGACAGTATTCGCCATCTGTTCGGGTTGCTTGCCAATGGGCATCATGCGGCAGAGTCGAACATCGCCAACAAGAGTTTCCGCGTAAGACCTATTGATTCCCCCTTGTTCAACAACAAGAATCTTCATCATCTTGCAGATGTCCGCATCCGAAATATCAAGTGGCAGGAGATAATTAAGGCTCTGTCTCTTTCAAAGAAAAAGAATTATTGCGGACGTATCAGCTATGCAAACCTGGGCGTAAACCAGTTGGGTAGCGTATATGAGAGTCTGCTTGCTTTCCGTGGTTTCTATGCCGAGGAGGACTACATAGAGGTTCACAAGGCAAACGAACCGCAGGATGGCACTTTCCTTGTGCCATACAGTCGTATGGGTGACTTCGACATCAGCGAGGTGCTTACCAATCCGGAGACAGGAGCTCCGCAGATTCTGCCTAAGGGAACATTCGTATATCGCCTGAATGGTCGTGACCGTCAGAAGTCAGCCAGCTACTATACACCTGAGGTGCTGACCCGCAGCACGGTGAAATACACTCTCAAGTCCATCATCGATGATGTGCGTGACAATAAGCGTAAGGCTACAGAGCTCCTTGATCTGAAGATTCTGGAGCCTGCCATGGGTGCAGCGGCTTTCCAGAACGAGGTCATCAACCAGCTTGCAGAGGCTTATCTCCTGCATCAGCAGCGTCAGCAGCATGAGGCAGGTTTGACCAACTGGCGCATCTCTCCTGACCAATACCGCAATGAGTTGCAGAAGGTCAAAGCCTACATTGCTACCCATAATGTATATGGAGTTGACTTGAACCCCACGGCAGTTGAACTTGGCAAACTGTCTTTGTGGCTGAATGTAATCCACAAGGATATGGAAACGCCGTTCTTCGCCAACCGTATCTGCGTGGGCAATGCTGTCATTGGTGCTTGGCTGAAGGTGTATAGCAAGAACGAGTTCTATGGCATCTCAGAGCGATATGGTGCGAAGCTGAAGCCTAACAAGTGGTGGGAAAAGGCTCCCCATAAGGTTAAGTTCTTCGCCAACCGTGTCAACCGTTCGGTCAATGATGTATATCATTTCCTTCTTCCTGATGCCAACATGCTCGGTGTACGTAGTATCAAGGAGCAGAAGAAGGAACACCCAGCTGAAGAGAAACACATGACTGCTATCCTGAAAGACTGGACGGCACCTATTGCGTCATATGATTTCAAGACCCTCCAGCGCTTGTCGGCAAAGATTGACATCTTGCTGAAGGATTATTTTACTGACCAGATTTCCATCGAGAAATACACCAATAACCGCCGTGAGATATGGGATGGCATTGATCATTCTGGTTCAGAGTCGCTCTTCAAGGAGGAGGAGCAAGCGGAGTCGTATGCTCGTAAGCAGACACTCTTCGATACCCGTTACGGCCATAACAATGCCTATCGCAAGTTGAAACTGGCTATGGACTATTGGTGCTCGCTCTGGTTCTGGGAGTACAAAGACGCAGATAATCTGCCTACTCGTCAGGAGTATTGGGCAGACATTGAGGCGCTTCTTGATGTGGATAACGAAAAACTTGACAACAGGACTCGTAAGGCTCTCGAACGTACCGATATGGTGTCGGAAGATATAGATATGGAATATAATCGTATCTCTGAAGATGAATCGCAGATTGTTGCCAAGACACAAGAGGAGCTGCTTACTGCTGCTCATGGCAATACCAACCTCTTCTCTGATGAAGATCCTCTTCGTCTGAAGATTGTTTGCCGACTGTCAGAGCGTTACCGTTTCTTCCATCCTATGCTCGAGTTTATCGAGGTATTTTGGCTGAGGGATGGATTCGATATTATCTGTGGAAATCCGCCATGGCTGAAGTTGGAATTTGATGAGCAAGGTATTATTTCTGAGAAGTACCCTGAGATTGCGATACGCAAAGTGTCAGCACCTCAGGTTCGTGAGTTACTCAAAAAAATATTCAGAGAGAATCCACCATTAGAATTGCTATACCGAAGTGAGCAGATAGAAAACTTTGGTCAAACAGCTTTTATGACTTCACCATCTAATTATCCTCTTTTGGTTGGGCAGCAGACGAATCTTTATAAGTGTGTTCTTGAGAATGGATTCTCAATGTTAGCCACAAAAGGTTATATGGGATTATTGCATCCAGAAAGTATCTACAACGAACCAAAAGGACAGCCACTTAGAAATGTAGTTTACAAGAGATTGCGCTATCATTTCCAATACCAAAATGAATTGCGATTATTTGCTGAAGTTCATCATGAAACAACATATGGAGAGCATATCTTCGGTTCTGTACAAGAATCGGTAAACTTCAAGTCTATACACAATTTATTCCATCCAAATACGGTTGATGCTTGTCTCTCTCATGATGGACATGGACATTGCGAAGGAATAAAAGACAATAAGGGAAATTGGAATGTAAATGCGCATAAAGATAGAGTTGTTAATTTTACAGACAAGGAGTTGAAGATTCTTCGTGACGTGTTTGAGGAAGATGCAGCATTGGAATCTGTTGGTATGGTTACCATACATGCTAAAGAACTAATTGATGTTCTGAGCAAAATGGCAGAGTTTAAAACACATGTGAAGGACTATGTCACAAAGATAACTGTAGCATTAAATGAAACTACTGATGTTGACAAAGGTACCATGGTTAGAAATACTAAAGTTCCTAATGTCGATAATTATGAATTGATTTATGCTGGACCTCTGGTTTCATTAGCTAATCCAATATCAAAGACACCCCGTTCTTCTTGTGTGCTCAATTCTGATTATGACACAATAGTTCCGACTGAATTAAAGGCAGATTATGTGCCAAGGACAAATTATGTTCCTAATATCACTAAGAGTGAGTTCGCTTCTTACATAAAGGGATTCATAATTGGACAAGATTCTGATGGTCAAGATATTTATGATAATTGGATAAATTATTATAGGGTTGGATTCCGTGAGTTTGTTGGTTCTACTTCTGAAAGAACACTAATTGGTGCAATAATACCCCGTTATTGTTCTCATATCTATACGATAGATTCTGTTGCTTTCAGAAGAAATACAGATGTGGTAGAACTTGCTGGGCTTGGTGCATCACTGTCTCTTGACTTTTATATAAAAGCTATGGGAGTGTCGCATGTTAGTCCTGGGAGAATTCAGAAACTCCCCCTCGGCATCGCTGACAAATACAAGCCTGCGCTCTTCTCACGCACTCTCCTCCTCAACTGCCTCACAACTCACTATGCCGACCTTTGGCAAGAGATGTGGGACGGAGCATATAAGAACGAGACATGGAGCCTGCGCGACAAGCGTCTCAAACCTTTCGACCAACTGCATGAGACATGGTCATGGGACATCCCCTTGCGCAACTATTTCGAGCGTCGTCAGGCCTTGGTAGAGATAGACGTTATCTCAGCCATGGCTCTCGGCTTGTCGCTTCAAGACCTCGAGATGATATACACCATCCAGTTCCCCGTTCTCCAGCAGAACGAGAACGACACATGGTATGATGCCGAAGGCAAGATTGTCTTCACCTGCTCAAAGGGTCTCACAGGCGTAGGTCTCGACCGCAAGCGCAACGCCAAGACCGGCATGTTAGGATGGGAAGACATCCGTGGTGAACAGATAGATGAAAACACCTATCGAGGCACAATGCCAACCCACACTCACACCATCGACCCTGCCAAGAGCGAACTCTATGGTGGTCAACAGCAAACCTTCGTAGCCCCATACACTCGTTGCGACCGCATTGCAGACTATCGCACTGCTTGGGCACATTTTGAAAAGATATTCAATAAGTAATAAAAGAAGAATAAATATGAATAGGAAAGATTATATTGATGACTCTTGGGAAGAAAGAGAAGTTGATTCCCAAGAAGAATCTATAGACAATTTGAAAGGTCCGTTTGACCCTAATAATATAGATGTTGACATATCCACGGTTAATCTTGGTTCAATGCTTGAGCAGTTGGAGTATGGTGAGATAGATTTGCAGCCTGAGTTCCAACGAGCAAGTGGTGTGTGGACTGATGTAAAGAAGAGCCGTTTGATAGAATCAGTACTGCTTGGTCTTCCTTTGCCATCTTTCTATTTCAGCGAGGATGCGACATCCAACAAACTGATAATCATTGATGGCTTGCAGAGACTGTGTTCTTTGAAAGAATTTTGTATAGACAAGACTCTTGTGTTGAATAATCTACAGTTTTTGACGAACTTAAATGGTGTCTCTTACGATGAACTGGACAGAACGCAAGTCAGACGGCTTAAGAGTCTTAAGATAACAATCAATACGTTACGCAAACGTACTCCGACAAATGTGAAGTATGTTATCTTTCAACGTGTTAATACGGCAGGCGAACCATTGAATCCGCAAGAGGTTCGTAATGCTCTTTATCAGGGTAAGGCAACTCGTTTACTCAAGTCCATGGCAACATTAGAGTCTTTCCGAATAGTAACCCGAAAAAAGGTTCCTACCAAACGTATGGCTGACCGTGACTTGGTAAATAGATATTTGGCATTTTACCTCAAGAAGGATGTATATGATGGCAATTTGGATCAGTTTATGGGCGAAGTGACACTTGGATATATAAATACATTGGATGACAAACAGGTTCAAAATATCCTTAATACATTTAAAAGTACGATGGATATATGCTGGGACCTGTTTGGTGACAAAGCATTTAGACGTCCTAATCCAAAGATAGAAGGAAAATATCTGAAACTCAACAAATCTATTTTTGAGGTTATTTCGGTTTCACTCGCATTGTTGACCAATGACGAGCAGTCAACGCTCATAAAAAAGAAAAAAAGTTTTATTTCAGAACTGGACAAATTGTTACGTGACGAACATTTTATCCAATCAATAACATCAGGTACAGCAAAAGTGCCGCAGGTGGAATATAGATTTAATAAAATTGATTTACTCATTAAAACTGTATTAGAACAATGATAAACAAATTAGTATTAAAGGATTTCAAGATACATTCCAATCTTGAGCTTCCACTTGGTGGTATTACCATTCTCACAGGACAGAATGGTATGGGTAAGTCTTCTGTTATGCAATCTTTGTTGTTGTTAAGGCAGTCATATAATCAACAAGGACCAATCAAAGGTATTAACCTGAAGGGGGATATGTCAGATTTGGGAAGTGCGAATGATGTTGAATGTCAGACATCGAAAGATGGCATATTGAATATCCAACTGGCTTATGATGAGGGTATAGTTGATTTCAAATTTTCTTATGATGTTGACACAAATGATACGTTCCTGCCAGCAATTAATGTAGTAGAAGGAGAATACTTAAATGACATTTCGTTATTTAATGAGTATTTTCAGTATATCAGTGCATTCCGTTTAGGTCCACAGAAGGGATATGAACGTGACACGAATATAGTGCAATACCAGCGACAGATTTCAAAGATAAATGGACAGTGTGAATATGCAGTTCATTTTCTTTATCATTATGGAAAGAAGATTCATTGTTTGCCGGAATTGGTGCTTGATGAAACAACGGATGACGCTTTAGAATCGCAAGTTCAAGCATGGATGCAGTTCGTATCCCCACGTGTGAATATAAATATAGACCCTGTAGGAGCAGATTTCAAATTGAACTACAAGTTCAGCAAGGAAGGTCAGCCTATGACAGAAGAAATGTCCACTGTTAATGTGGGATATGGTGTGACGTACGTACTTCCTATTTTGATAGCAATCCTTAGTGCAAAGCCGGGCTCTTTGATACTCATAGAGAATCCGGAAGCCCATATTCACCCAAAAGCACAGGCAGAACTGATGAAACTCATTATGCGTGCTGTAGGAGCCGGAATCCAAATAATAATGGAAACACATAGCGACCATATTATGAATGGCGCTTTGGTAGCCATTGCTCAAAATGAGGCTTATTTGGAATTAGTTAAAGCTTATTACTTTGAACGTGATGATGCGTCTCATACCTCTATTGCCCGTATGCTCAACATTATGAAAGATGGGCGAATAGTAAGTCCGCCTAAGGGATTCTTTGACCAGATTGATATTGATATGAGATTATTAATGGGCTTTTAAGATTTATGGCAAAGAATATTATAGCTTTGATATTTCCCGAATATGCAGATACTGGAAACTTCCCAACTTCGAAAGAATGGGAAGTTGAGAATCTGCCGGAGGATTCCGTCCTAAAAGAATGGCTCAAAAAAATTTATTCCTTTATTGACTTTTACAAAGATGAGGGATGCGATTTCATCTATGACTCAAAAAATGCTGATGCATGTATCTTTATTGCAACGGTATTGGACGACTGCTATCCCAATATGGAAAGTATGTTCCGAAGGGCACTATATGGAATGGAGAATTGGCGTACAAACAGAGTTTCGTCTGTAGATGATGAATATATGATATATAAATCCACTATTAAGGATGAAATGCGTACTGAGATTGCTGCACGTGAAGTATCGTGTCCGGACTCTAAATATGTAATTGCGGTTCACATTCTAGATTACAAGCACAAGAAATGGGTGCTAAACAAGGAAGGAAATTACGTTGAAGTTACTGCATACCCTATGCTGATACCAGATATATTCTGTTGGCTTGCTGACAATAGAATTCCGCCAAGAGTTTATAATTGGAACGAGAAGCATGGCGAAAATGGTGTCGGTGCTCATAAATCTCACAAAGGGGATGAGGTATCTGTCCTTCTGTGTTCAAGGGAACATGCGGAAGAGCTAATGCACAAAGCAATAGGGAATGACACGTTTGATGTCCTATACTGTTTTGATCCACAACATGGCAAATACATGGAATACAAGCAGGATACTGTAATAACGGACAAAGGAAATAACATCTTATCAAGAAGCTACCACTCTTTCCATATTGATGACGAGAATCGAGTTCCTCAAAAAGTAAAAAAAAGAATGGAACTTTTATCAAGTGAACGATAGTCATTTGTGTTATGAATAAGCAGTTCGGTGTAAGGTTCGGTAAAAAGTTCGGTGATAACACCCTACTAATTACTTGTCAAGACAATGAATACAAAGGATTGTGGGTGATTAACAGAAATTAATAGGTTATGAAGATAATGCCGTCATGGGATAGCTTTCGTGCAAAATATCCTTCTGAAGAAACCCAAAGAGCAAGATTTGAAGATCTTGCTCGTTCATTGTTTTGTCGTAGATTTAACATCAAATATGGAATATTTCAATACTTAAACCATGCTGGCAATGAAACTAATACAATCTGTGTTGATGATGACATTATTGGTTTTCAGGCAAAATTCTTTAGCAATAAAATAGATGAGAAAGTTTTAATAGATTCCATAACAACTGCCAAAAGGAATAATCCAAACCAAACAAGACTAATCATATATACAAATCTTACTTTTGGCAATCCACCTAAAGGACAGCAGCTGACAGCAAAACAAAAGAAAATTGAAGATGCTGCTAAAGATAATAATATAAGTTTAGAATGGTCAACGGACACAATGATTCTTGACCAGGTGGCTTCTACTGATTGGATATATGATGTTTTCTTTGGTACAGAACCTAATCTTATGTCATTTTTGAATGAGGAAAACGACAATACAGCACGTATTTTACGACCTATCAAAAGTCAAATTATTCATAATAATCAAGAGATTAAGGTTAATAGAAATCTCCATATTAAAACCATAAAAGAAGCCATTTATGCTCACAAAAATGTAATTTTGCATGGAGAAGGTGGATGTGGAAAAACTGCCATCATAAAAGATATATATGACGAGATCGGCAAAGACACAGCATTTTGTATAAGAAAAGCTCAATCTTTAAATGTCTTATCACTGAATGAGATATTTAGAATGAGCAATAACTATACTGCAACGCATTTTATAAAGCTTTTCATGGATACGGAGTACAAAGTATTTGTAATTGACTCAGCAGAACGACTTCAAGAGATTGAGGACAAAACTGCTTTGTACAACCTTGTTAATCTTCTCATTGAAAATAATTGGTCTATAGCATTTACTGTACGGAACAATTACCTATCTGATTTGTTCTATGAACTAGAATCGATTCGTTCTTTTGAGTTTCAATGTGTTCAAGTAGATAATATTTCGGAAATCGAATTATGTGAATATGCTATAAATCACCAAATAAAACTTCCTGAAAATACCTTTTTTAAAGAAAGATTGCGTAATCTGTTTTATTTAAATCTATATATACGATATTCTGATAGTACAATAGCAAAAGGTTCTTACAAAAAATTCATGGATCTTGCTTGGACAGAAAAAATCGCAGGTCGCCTAAGCTTAAATGGAGTTAATATAAAAAGGGAGAACTGTTTTAAAGAAATAATAAAAGACAGAATAGCGTCAGGAACATTCTTTCTTTCCTATGACAATCTAAACGAAGAAGCTCTCCAAGCTTTAATAAAAGATGAAATTATTGGAAAAAGCGATAATGGGGTTTTCATTACTCACGACATATATGAAGAGTGGGGAGTTTTGAAATATATAGATAACTGTTGGAGAAAAAAACAAAATATTATGGATTTTTTCTCCAACCTAGGGACGACTTTTCTTGTTAGAAGAACATTTAGGCAATGGCTAACGGATAATATAGATAATAGTAAGGACTATATCTCCGAAATATTAGAGCAGATAACTAACGATTCCGTAGAAAGTGTATGGCGTGATGAGATTGTTGTGGCAGTTCTTTTATCATCATACTGTGAGACTTTTCTACAGGAGATTGAAAGCATGCTTGTGGGAAATGAATCTCCCTTGTTAAAGCGATTAACATATTTATTGTTGATTGCCTGTAAACGTTATGATAGAACCATAAATGTAAAAGGAGAGGAGTATCATATCTACATACCTTACGGACAGGGATGGTGTGCATTTATAAAATGGATGTACACACAAAAAGACCATGGTATAATAATCCCAAACAAAGCTAATATCATATATGAATGGAGTCTGCATAACAATACAGGAGAAACTACACGATATGCAGGTCTTATAGCTCTAGACATATTATCACAGACAGAGAAGGGGGAAAGATTTTATGATAAATCTTTTATGGACAAGTTGTGTCAAGTAGTATGTAACTCAGCAAAAGAAATAAAAGAGGATTTATCCATATTGCTTGATAAAATATGCAAGAATAAATGGGTAAAGCACAATGCCCCTTACAATGCGCTATCATTATCTATCCTCACACGTTCACAATACGTTCAGAATCTGATTTTATCTGTTCCAGACAAAGTTATTGAGTTAGCAAAACTCTATTGGATATCAGATGAAAATGATGATGAAGAAGATATGTATGGATATAGAAGTGCGATGGATGTTGAGTCTAAATTTGGATTACGTGATTTAAACTTTAGAAACAATTATTCTCCAGCTGGCGCAGATCAAACTCCCATTTATACTCTTCTTTGTGTATCTCCAAAAAAGACTATCAACTTTATTATAGAGTTGATGAACTATTGTATTGACTATTATTACGTATCAGCAAAAACTTCAACTGACATAACAGAAATAGACGTACATCATAACGGAACCATAACAAAACAATTTGGTAGTTATTATTTATGGGGCATTTATCGAGGTGCAATCCATATCACTATTCCATGCCTGCTGCAATCTATACACATGGCTTTGGAAAAGTATTTATTAGAATTGGATAAAGTAAATTCCGAGTTTGTTAAAACTATCATGGATTATATACTATCAAAGAGTAAAACTGTGTCCTTAACTGCTGTTGTAGCAAGTATCGTAATGTCTAATCCAGAGCGATATTGGAGATATGCACTAGATTTGTTTAGAACAAAAGAACTATTCGATTACGATTCTATAAGATGCATGGATGAAAGTCGGCATTCATGGTTTATTGGAATGGATGCATTGATGGACAAAAATATCGCGCAAGAGCGTAACGATAGTGCAGCGTTGGAATTCAGGAAGGAAAAACTTGAGAATATTTGTGTTAGATACCAATATTTTAGGACCAACAATTTGTCAGAAGAAGATAGTACATACATAGTAAAAGAGATACACAATATTATAGATAAGCATTATGAGTATGCAAAGTCACTTGAAGGTAATGAACGAAGTCTATATGAGATATTGATGTATAGAATGGATAGAAGGACTCACAAACCACAGGTATCCGAGCAGAACGGACATACCTGTATAGAATTATGTCCCCAGTTACCAGAAGAACTTAAAAAGTACAGTGAAGAAGGAGTAGAAAGAAGTCAACGACCTCTAAGGTTCAGTTTCTTACATACATGGGCATACAAAAAATTGCGTCATGAAGATTCTTCTGTTTATGCGGATTATGAGAATAATCCTTCATTTATTATAAAAACTATCAAGGAACTAAATGAAGCAATCTCTAATGGAGAAGAATTACTCCCTTTAGATGAATATTCAAAATATGCAGCCGCAGGAATTCTTGTCCGTGATTTTTACGACGAACTCACAGATGAAGAATTGATTTATTGTGTCTCAATCATAGATGAGATGTTTGAAAAATATCTGTCTGACTCTTATTCCCCACAGATGTCTGACGGATTAGAATGCTGCGTGCATGCACTTCCAAGTTTATTTGTAAAATATTCAACTGCAAAATACAAATACAAACAATTACTTATAGATATATTGTTAGATAAAACTCCTATTGGTAATTATAAACGTATCTGTGACTATGCAATAGAAAGTATTCTGGAAGCAAATCTGTGGAGTACTCATTATGAATTTATGATCTCATTAATGGAAGATTATAATAAAGCAATAAATATTGTTGACAAGTTAATAAAAGAAGAAATTAGTAATAAAAGACAAAATTATATTGGGGGAACTCAATCGTATTCAAAAAGGAAGATAAGAACACAAATTCACGATTTTATACTATCTTCTGATTCTGTATGTGTCAATCAGTCAATAGACCTGGAAAGAATGGAGGTCCTTTTAGAACTCATTCCCGCAGATACAAAAGAACCTATATTGCAGAACTATGTTAAAGAGATTCTGCCTTACATAGCAAGTTCGTTAAAAGAAGAAAGGAATAGCAGATATAATAGAGATATTTATCTGTATAAAGCTTTTGCCCATTTTGTTCTTAATAGGAATATAGAGGATATTGATGGATATATACTTCCACTGTTAAGTTCAATCAACGGTGAAAAGAATACGGAATATTTGCTTTTAGAGTTTATTTATACCGAAGACAGACTGAATAAGCCGGAGAACTTCTGGCATGTTTGGGAGCTCTTATACAATACTATCACGGAGAATGGCTTATGGTACAATGGGCGAGTCATGGGTATATACATGTTGTCTGATCACATGGCTTTAGAAGAAGGTAAATGGCATAGTTTCAATAAAGAAAATACATGGTTATTTGATAAACTGTCAATAGATTGCGGGCGAGAACCAATAGTTATGTTTTCTATTGCGAAATCTCTGAACGGATTGGCAAATGACTATATTGAACAGGGTATAGAATGGTTTTATAGAATTGTTCATAATTATTCAGCAATTGAATTAAGGGACTATCAGAGTAATACTATTTACTATATGGAGAAATTATTTAGTAAATACATTAGACAAAATAGAATGACAATTAGAAGTAATAATATGAAGAAGCAAAAGATAATAGATATTCTATCTTTCATGGTAGAACGTGAATCCGTACAAGCGTATATGCTTCGTGAATATTTAGCTTAAAATAAAAATACGATATGTTACCACTCCAACAAGCTCGCGAAGTACGCGACTCAGTCATTGAGTATATCAAAGCTACATTCCGTTTTAAGGAAAAGGATGTGAGCGATGCGTTCTATCGTTTTATTGAAGATAAAGAAAACGGATTGTTCAAAGGACCATATGTTTCTTTGAAGACTCCATTCGTATCTGCTACAGCGGAAGAGAGTTCAAATATTCCTCTAGATATAGCACCTTCTTTCCCTCCATATAAGCACCAGTTGCAAGCTTTTCATCAATTATCTATGATGAATGGACACAAGCCGGAGCCTACACTTCTGACTACTGGTACTGGTTCGGGAAAGACGGAGTGTTTCCTTTACCCTATTCTTGACTATTGCTATCATTGCAATCAGTATGAACGTCAAATAGGTGTAAAGGTTATCATCATGTACCCGATGAATGCCTTGGCAAGTGACCAAGCAAAACGTCTCGCCGAAACTATCTGGAAAGATCCGAGGCTAAAGGGAAAGGTAACAGCTGGTTTGTTTGTAGGTGAGGGTGTTGATGCAAAGGAATATCCTCGCGATATGGCAGAGGATCACATCATCGAGAACCGTGATGCCATCCTTGATACCGTGCCCGACATTCTGCTTACCAACTTCAAGATGCTTGATTATGGATTGATGCGTCAGCGATTCATGTCATTATGGAAAGGTAACATTGATACCGACGATAAGGCTTTACGTTTCATCGTGCTTGATGAGCTTCATACCTACGATGGAGCTCAGGGTACTGATGTGGCAAATCTGATTCGCCGTCTTAAATTGAAATTGAACCTTCAAAAAGGCACTCTGTGTCCTGTTGGAACTTCGGCTACCATCGGTAGCGGTGAAGATAGCAAACAGAGACTGTGCGAATACGCTACAAACGTTTTCGGGGAACGCTTTGACGAAAAGAATGTCATAGAGGAACACCGTATTCCTGTGGATGAATATATTGACGCTGTCACTATGGGCATTCCGGATGGCAAACTCATCAAAGAATGCGTATTCGGCAACAATGATACGGTTGAATCATACATCAAGCGTCTTTGTAAATACTGGCTCAAGAAGAGTGATGCCACTCCAGTGGAGGCTGGGCAGATACTAAGACGAATGGGAATCGTACGCGATTTGCTTAATGCTCTGAAAGATGGCATTCTTACTCTTGATGAGTTGCAGAATAAACTGGAAGACAATGCTGAATTCAGACGGCTCAGACAGCAATATACCGACAAGACTTGCAACATTGCCATTGAGAACCTAATGGCTTTGATTGCTTATGCGAAGCGTCCTCTCTCCGGCACGAAGACTATACCTATGCTTTATCTTCAGGTTCAACTCTGGCAGAGAGAGCTGAGCGGTGTATTGCGCTACGTACAGAAGGAGCCTGAGTTCACTTGGCGAGGTAGCCTCAAGACTGATGAAGACCGTGTGGCATTGCCTATGTATTTCTGTCGTGACTGCGGCGCGAGTGGATGGATAAGCCGAAGACTTGCTACGGATGATAGATTCTGTAGCGATGTTCGCACTATAAATATGGCGTTTGCCTCTAAGGAAAAGGAGGTTGTCCTGCTTAATACGGAAATGAAGCGTCACGAGGCTGTTGATGACTACATCAGCGAAAACGCTAAAAATGTCACTCTTCATGTGAAGATGAAGGATCTGACAGAAGCCAGCGTGAGCGACAGTGATACTATCAGACTGCGTGTATGCAGTAAATCTTCTTCCAACAAGAACGGCAACCAGAAGTTTACGCGTACCTGTCCAGAGTGCAATGGTGGAGATACAATTTGCCAGATTGGTGGTCGAACTTCTACGTTATCAAGCGTTGCCATCAGTCAGGTGCTGTCAAGTGACTTTGATAATGCTAATGCCAATGACAGAAAGATTCTTGTATTTACCAATAGTGTACAGGATGCAGCACATCAGGCAGGATTCTATGAAGCACGTACATTCCGTTTCTTGTTCCGTCAGTCGATGCAGAAGTATATCAATACGCTTCCTGCACCCATAAATCTTGTTGATTTACAGAAGGGATTCAAAGAATATTGGCATGAACAACTGACCGACGAAGAATACTACAATCGTTTCCTTCCAGCGGATTTAGCAAAGAGCATTGATTTGCGCAAGAACTATCGCGTTGCAGGTGAAGGCAGCGACTTCATGGAAAGTTTCAAGCATGAATTTGAGTTGAGAGTAGATTGGGAAATCCTTAGTGAGTTTGCCCTTGCTGCTCAGCTTGGTCGTACTCTGGAAAAAACAGGAGCTTCGGCATCTTTCTTCAAACCGGAATTGTTATCTGAGGTTCATACAAAGATGACCGACTGGTTGAAGGATAATGCAATGGAGAGAATTGGCAAAAATGAATCTCTCTTTATACATTTTATATATGGTGTACTACAGCGTATGAGAACTCATGGGGCTGTTGATCACCCATACCTTGAAAAGTATAGAAAGGAAAACCTGAATCAGTGGGCTCTTAACTGGCAATGGGATGGTCGTCACTTCCTGAATAAGCAGTTAGGTGGCAGTATGCAATTCCCAAAACTGGTTGGAACTGTCCATACAGGAAAGAACCACGAAATGCTTGATATGGCAGTAATGCGTGGTGATAGTAAGCAGACATGGTATAGCAATTACTTCATTGAGGTATTTGAAGATCCTTGGATTGGAAAGAACGCTGCTCTTTTCAATGACTTTATGCGCAAACTCCTCGATACTATGGTGGAAGTAGGGTTGCTAAATAGGGAAGAGCAAGGTGGAGGAAACTATGCTATTAACCCAGAAAATATTTGGATTAGCAACAAGGTAAAGCACATTCAGTGTGATACCTGCCAGTCTCGTTTATGTGTAGCTGTTCAAGATATGCTTGCTGAAGGTACTCACTGTCTGGACTACAAGTGTAAAGGAACCTATTCAGAAGAGACAAAACCTGAGTTGAACTATTATCAGCAAGTCTATAATCGTAATCTTTCTCCACGTGTACATGCTCATGAACATACCGGATTGTTGGAGCGACATGACAGAGAAGAACTTGAAAAGGACTTCAAACAGCATCCTCATAGCAATTCTACAAATGTGCTGAGTGCTACATCAACTCTGGAAATGGGTATCGATATCGGCGACCTGAATGTCATGGGAAATACCAATGTTCCACCTAAGCCGAGTAATTTCCTCCAGCGAGTAGGACGAGCCGGTCGTAAAGAAGGTTCTGCTCTGGTGTTAAACTATGCTCATGCAGGTGAACCTCATGATATGTATTATTATGAGTACCCATTGGAAATGATGCAAGGTGAAGTGAACACGCCTGGATGTTTCCTTGAGGCAAAGGACATACTCCGTCGTCACTTCCTCGCTTTTTGCATAGATTCGTGGACAACGGCAGATCCTGCAAACACACTTCCAGGCAACATTCGTGATCTACACTTGCTGAATGATAACATATTCAATGATGAAGCGTTTATTCTTAATAGGATCATTGCATTCATCAAGAACAATAGGGCTTCTTTGCGTTCAGCATTCTGCGAACAGTATGAGGAAAAGACCCAACCCGCACTTGGTAAGTTGTTCGACACACTGGATGATGGTACTTTCTATAACAGACTTATCAGTGAGTTCTCCATGCTCACAGATCGTCTGCATCATCTGGGGAAAGAACTTGAAGAGTTCAACAATCAGAAGAAACGAATCCAGGCCAATGATCCTGCACTCAAACAGATTGAGGAACTGATCAAAGCTACCAAGAAACAGTATGGTCAGATAATGAGCGAGAGTATGATTGAGTATATGACCAACGTAGGTCTGTTGCCCAATTATGCTTTCCCGGAAACTGGTGTGAAGTTGCAAGCTAATGTCTATGCCTCACGAGCAAAAGAAGATAAGGAAGGCAATGTGGCTGAGCCCAAAACGTTTGAACTTACTCGTTCTGCTTCTCAAGGTATCAAAGAGCTTGCTCCAGGAAACAACTTCTATACCCAGAAATATAAGCTTAATGTGAGTGGATTGAATACTTTCGATTGGAAGGATTCCTTGACAGTAATGAAATTCTGCTCAAAGTGTGACTGTGTAGCATTGAAGGGAGATTCTGGATTTGAAGATGCTGCATGTCCAAAATGCAATGATCCGTCATGGGGTGTTAACCGTCACCAGATTCTGAAATTTACTGGAGCAAGAAGTATCATGCATAGTAATGAAGCCGCTCTTGATGACTCCAGCGAAGATCGTGACAACGAGAATTACATCATAAAACGACACTACATGTTCCACCATACGGGGTCAACAACCTCGTATGCAATCAGAGGTGTAGGCTTCGGAATAGAGTTCTGTAACAATATGGAACTTTATGAAGTGAATTATGGTATGCAGATGCAGTCTGGAAGCAAGGTTGAAGTGGATAATGACTCAACTGTTTCACAGAATGGATTTGTCACCTGTCGCTTTTGTGGTAAATCCACGCCAATCATGAGTGGTGTAAAAGTAGAAGATCAACATTATAAGTTCTGTACACACAAAGATACAGCTTTTGCCGATGATATGGATGGCAATGTCTTTGAGACTCTTTATCTCTATCGTCAGATGCAGACGGAGGCAATAAAGATATTGCTTCCAATCCAGATTATGGACGCAAAATCAGCTGTGGAAATGTTCAAGGCTGGCATAGAACTTGGAATGAAAGCTTACTATAAGTCTTCTCCTGAACATATTCGCATTGACTCATATACAGAAATGAACCTTGCAACAATGAAAAAGGATCATTATCTTGTAATGTATGACACAATTCCTGGCGGTACAGGTTACCTTTCAAAATTATATAGTACAGAAGAGTTTTCTACTTTGCTTAGATTGGCATACGACAAAATTCATGATTGTCAATGCCAATGGGAAGGTAAAGATGGCTGTTACCATTGCATACTTACTTATGGTAATCAGTATAAGCGAGATGCTTTTAGTCGAGAAGCAGCTGAAGCTCTTTTTGAAAAGCTCATCAGGCATGCAAATTCTTGGGAACCCCTTTCTGGTTCTGTAGGGACAATATCTCAGACAGGAGTGGCTGAAGACAGTGAGCTGGAACTAAAATTTGTAGGTGCACTGAAGACCATCAGCAGAAACAATGGATGGGAGTTTGAGAAAGTGGCGGATGCAGACAGCTACCGCTACGACCTGCATATCATCGACGGCGACAACGACTTGATATATTATGTAATTCCACAGTTTGCCTTGGGCGGACACTATGGCGTAAGAAACTATACAGTGGCCGATTTCCAGATTATCTGTATGGCAGCAACAATCAACGGAATGAACATTGAACGTATCGACAGACTGCCTATGTGGTCAATATTCCTTGATGGATATACATTCCATGCAAAAGCTCCGAATATGCGTTTCTACAGTGACAAGGCAAAACGCGACAGCATACATGACTCCTCGACCCATAAGTTATATTCATGGACGTTGACATGGGAGGACATCCAACTCTTTGAAAATGAAAAAGAGGATTCATTAGGGCTCAACAATATGAACAGGTTGATAGAACTATTAAAGAATCCACAACCTGGATATATTACTGAGACTGCCTTTGGATGTATTGCTAATACTGATAATTTTATGGGCATGGGAGGCTCGCTATATCAAGGTGAGATAACGATTGACGACAGTTGCTATGACACACTCACCGATGACTCAACGGATGAAGAAGTGGCAACGGCATTGGATAAAGCTGTCAGATATGACTGGCATTTGCAGAACAATCAATATTCCTTGGACAAGGATGAATGGACTGGATTTTGGCGAAGGTACAACCTTCTGCAGTTCTTCTCAAACAAAAAGGAAATTGTTGAAGCAGAAACGATGGCTATAGACCGCGATGAGATAAAGATGTTCTATCCTGAATTGGAGGATATTGTTGACATGCTGATTGACAACAATATCGCTTTCGGATATGACGGAGATACTGACCTGACAGATGCAGACGGGATAGTTCTTGCTTCTGCGGGTATGCTTTTACGCGACAAGAAAGTGGCAGTTGACCCTTCGGACGAACATTCCAAGACTATCCTTGAAACTGCAGGATACAAAATATTATATTCACAAAACTTCAATATTAACGATATTATAAACATATAAAGATATGAGACTTTTTCTTTCTGAAACTTGTTTTGAACCATTGTTTGCTCTTCCTAAGAAAATACAGACGAAAGTGGTCAACTTCCAAAAGAAGTTCCGTGAGTGCACAACCGCAAATGGTATGCACCTTGAACCAATAGCACAGTTCAACGATGACTCGATGCGAACAGCACGTATTGATGATAACTACAGAGCTGTAATTGGCATAATTGATAACAATGCCTACCTATTGTTTGTAGGTACGCACGAAGCTGCATATAACTGGGGCATTCGCAAAAAACTGGTATGGAACAACCATACCCAAGCATGCCAAATAGTAACAATGCAGCAGACAACAGAAACTATTGTAAATACCTCATCTTATGAACCACAAGAGTCATTTCCTTTCACTAATATCCCCGAGGAGAAAATGTTGAAGATAGGTGTGCCGCAGGAACTTATTGCCCAGGTCATGCAGATAAAGTCTCTGGATGATCTTGATCCTCTGGAAGAATTCCTTCCTTCGGATGCTTACGAGAATATCTTTAATCTGCTTGATGGTGAAGATATTGACAATATTATTGCAGAGATAGTGGAAGGTCAGGCAAAAGCTGATGAAGACCAGTTGCTGAGCAATAACAACAAACGCCGTTTTGTTGAACTAACTGACGATGAAGACCTGCAACGGATTCTGGACAATGACATGGACAAATGGCAGTTATTCCTACACCCCTCTCAGCAGAAGTTGGTTGATGCTGACTATAAAGGTACTATGAAGGTAAGTGGAGGAGCTGGCACTGGTAAGACTGTTGCTGCGCTGCATCGTCTGAAGCATCTCTGTGAAAACACTGACGCCAAGGTTCTTTTTACTACATATACCCGTACACTGAAGGAGAATCTTAATGAATTGATAAAAAAAATGGATATCTGCCGCTCACGTTGTACTCTCGACAATATTGACCAGGTACTAATAGAAACTGCCCGCCAATATAAGGTAAAAGAGGGGTATAAGGTTCTTGATTATTCTGGTGATGAGGAATCACTGAAACTTTGGCGTGAAGTGCTCGAAACAGAAGTGACTGAGTTTGATGAGAAATTTCTATATGATGAATATATAGATGTGATTATATATTTTGGTAATACCGACGCCAAGTCATATATGATGCAACAGCGTGTGGGCAGAACTAAGGCGCTAAGCAGGAAACAACGCCTCGAAATATGGAAACTTGTGGAAAAGTATGTAGCTCTTAAACAAGAACGAAAGGTTGTTGACCGTCTGGAATTATTTAATGAGACTACTAAGTATCTTAATGATAATAACGTTCGCCCATATACAAACGTAATAGCTGACGAGTTCCAGGACTTTTCAAATCCTGAACTGAAATTTCTTCGTGCATTAGTGGCTGAAGGCTGTAATGACCTCTTCTTAACAGGCGACCCTATGCAGCGTATATACAGTGGAAGGAAGATAAATTTTGGTGCTGCGGGAATTAACGTTCGTGGTGTACGAAGTAAGCGTCTGAAGATTAATTATCGTACAACCGAACCAATAAAGAAAGTTGCTGTCGGAGTTATCAAAGGTCAGGCTTACGACGACATGGATGGGGGTACTGAATCCATTAAGGGTTACGTATCTCTCATTCATGATGGAGAAAAGCCTGAATACAGAATAGTTGGCAATGCGTCGGAGGAAGTTTGTCAGATTGTTGAATGGCTAGAAGAGTGTAAGCAAAATAATATTGCGCTGAAAGACATTTGTGTGGCAGCTCCAAGTATGGGATTGATGAAGGAATTTCAGACACGCTTGCATACTGACGGCATACCATATAAGGTATTGAAAGGAACGACAAGACAAGGTTCACAAGATGGTCTTTCTCTATGTACTCTTCATTCACTCAAAGGATTGGAGTTCAAGGTTGTTATTTTGATGGACATCAATGAGCGCAATATGCCTTCAAAAGAAACAGACGCTTATCCGTTCACAGGCATGGATGCTTTGGACAAGAAAGAATACCTTTCTGCAAAACGTTCTTTGCTCTATGTCGCAATCACACGTGCACGTCAATTAGTCTTTATTGTAGGGTTCGGCGAGGCAACAGGATTGTTAAATATGACCAAATAATATATTGGATTAATAAGTAAACCGTCAAATAAGGACAGGGGCAGGTCAATATACCGGACAGTTGCAAGGCTGAACCTTGTTTCTCAATGGTACATAGCCCTGTCTTCTGTCCTTTCACGGGTGACCCGGAGTTCCTGCTCACCTTCCCTCTCCGCAAAGGAGTCAGCAATCATCATCTTACCCTTTCAATCATCGACCCTGGGCAGATAGTTCAAAAAATAACATTCCAATAGAGGATGTCATAGACGACAGGCACCGATAAAAGATGTGATTGAAAAAGAATAGAGAGCTCTGAGACGAGCAGATGCCATACAAAAAAAGAGGGTGGAGAAATTATTCTCCGCCCTCATTGTTTATCAGTTCAAGCAGTCGTTCTACGGCTTCTTCTTCAGGAATGTTTTTCATTATACACTCTTTCTTCTTGTAGAGCGATATCTTGCCACGACCGGCACCCACATATCCGAAGTCAGCATCAGCCATCTCTCCCGGGCCATTTACGATACAACCCATGATGCCTATCTTCAATCCTTTCATATGACTCGTCGCCGCCTTGATGCGGGCAATGGTAGAACGGAGGTCATATAGCGTGCGGCCGCAACCGGGACAGCTGATATATTCGGTCTTGGTGGTACGCAGACGTGCAGCCTGAAGGATTCCGAAAGAGGTCTCGACGATGTCGTCTGGGGCGAGGTTGCCGTCGTTCATTAACCAGAGGCCATCACACAGTCCGTCCATCATCAATGCTCCCATGTCAGCCGCCGACTCAAGTTGGAACTGGCTCTTCTCCTCCTGGCTGTGACTGTATGCCTGACAGAACACCACGGGATTCATGATGCCTGCCGTCATGAGTTCGTTTAAGAGGGCACGCTGCTCTCCAAGCCGGTTCTGATGCTGACTCACACTTACCACGACCACCTCCGGATTATGACGCAGACAGGCGATGTACTCGTCTGACGGTGCTCCATAGGGGATGACGAGGAACTTGACAGAAGCACGGCAAGAGGTGACGAAGGGTATGGCGTTGTACGGGAATATAGGATAGGTGTTGACGGCATTAGCGTCCCACACATTATAATCCACGATATATTTCTTTCCCGGCACGATACGTGAGAGATCGTTGCCCACATAGATATAGTCGGGCTGCAACACGCGGTCGGAAGGGGTGACGCTTGCCACGACCACAGGAACACGATCGCCTCCTATGTCGCTCACCGCCTTGGTGACGCGTCGCTCAGGACGCAACCAGTCGAAAGAGGGGGACGCGGTAGCAGGAATGAGCATATGACCCTGACGACGGGTGACATAATCCACAAGATGACGAGCCACGGGTATCTCCGCCTCAGGTTCCTCGCTCAGTGAGACGCGTATGGTGTCGCCGATACCATCGGCAAGAAGGGCTCCGATGCCTACAGCCGACTTTATGCGACCGTCCTCGCCCTCGCCAGCTTCGGTGACACCGAGATGAAGAGGATAGCTGATGCCTTCTTTCTCCATCTCGCTGCAAAGCAGACGTACAGAACGCACCATGACAACCGTATTGCTTGCCTTGATGGAGATGACCACGTCGTTGAACTGCTGACGCTGGCACACGCGCAGGAACTCCATGCAGCTCTCGACGATGCCCTCAGGAGTGTCGCCATAGCGCGACATGATACGATCAGAGAGCGAGCCGTGGTTGACGCCAATGCGAACGGCGGTATGGTGTTCGCGGCAGATGTCGAGGAAACGCGTGAAACGCTCCTCGAGGCGTTGCAATTCGGCGGCATATTCCTCATCGGTATAGTCTATATGCTTGAATGTGCGTGCAGGATCGATATAGTTACCGGGATTGATCCTGACCTTTTCGGCATATAGCGCAGCCACGTCAGCCACGTTAGGATTGAAATGCACGTCGGCAACGAGAGGAGTCTGATAGCCATCGGCACGCAGGCGGGCGTTGATGTTCTTAAGGTTCTCAGCCTCGCGAACGCCCTGTGTGGTAAGTCGTACATACTCGCCACCAGCATCGACGATGCGCTCAGTCTGTGCGACAGACTCGTCGGTATCGGTGGTAGAGGTGGTGGTCATCGACTGGATGCGTACGGGATTATCGCCACCCATGGGAGTGTTGCCCACATGAGTGACGGTAGCCTCGCGCCGCTTGTAATTAAAGAGATCGGTCATAGCCTTAGTTGGTTTTATATGTGTATTTCACCTCGGCGAGGTCGCGGTTAGCCTTCTCAATTTTCTCCTTCAAGGTAGCCTTATACTGTGCAAGGCGCTGTGCCACATCAGCATCGGCAAGGGCGAGCATCTCCACGGCGAGGATGGCGGCATTTTGAGCTCCGTTGACACCTACTGTCGCCACAGGAATGCCAGGAGGCATCTGAATGATGCTGAGCATAGCGTCGAGACCGTCGAGCATACCCTTTATGGGCACTCCGATGACGGGGAGTGTGGTAGAGGCAGCTATCACTCCCGGCAGTGCCGCTGCCATGCCAGCAGCAGCAATGATGACACGGATGCCTCGGTCTTTTGCCTCACGTGCGAAAGTCTCCACTGCATCAGGTGTGCGGTGAGCTGAGAGAGCATTTACCTCGAAAGGAATCTGCATCTCGTCGAGAAACTTACAAGCTTTTTCCATAACGGGCAGGTCGCTTGTACTGCCCATGATAATGCTTACTACAGGGTTCATATATTATCAGATTTAAATTGTTTTTATATTGACGATGAAGGAGACAGATTCTCCCACAATTCATATCATCATTAAGAAAGTGCCCACCACGACACCTACGGCAAATCCGCCAAGCACCTCGCTAAGAGAGTGTTGGCGCAGAACCATTCTGCTGGTGCCGAGGATTCCGGCGAGCAGGATGGTGGTGCAGAGCCATGGTATGGGATTGTATGCGAAGATGACAGAGAAAGCCATCACAGCGCCGACCACGCCACCTATGGCAGCAAGATGAGTGCTGATTTTCCACCATGCGTTGATGATGGCACAGATGATCTGTATGCCTAATGCAGCTATCACTATGCTTGCCATGAAGTGAGGTATATGCATTGCCTTCATGATATATACGCACATGAAATAGCAGAGTATGGAGATGACATACGGCACCATACGACGCTCACGTTGTCCTAATTCTATGAGATTCCAGTTTTGGTATCGGCGGTAGAGATGTATGAGAAAGGTGGGTAGCAAGACGGTGAAGAGATACACTATAGCCAGCACCATGAGCTTGTATGATGTAGGCAGCAGGCTGAGATAGCTAAGGGTAAAGAGAGCCAACAGTCCCACTGTCGGCAGATAGAAGGGCGTGAAGATGAGACTTATCACCCTTGCGGCTATCATTATTTTCTTTATGTATCTCATTGTCTTATGTATGATTAATGTTTATTTTCTCATTCTGGCTACGGGTATTCCCATCTGTTCACGGTATTTTGCCACTGTGCGTCGTGCTATGGGGAATCCTTTCTCCTCCATGACACGTGTGAGGGCTTCGTCGCTGAGCGGCGCATTCTTGTCTTCGCCGTCGATAATATCCTGAAGGACAGCTTTTATGCGCCGTGTTGACATCTCCTCGCCGTCGTCGGTGACATATCCGTCGCTGAAGAAATGCCTGAAGGGGAAGATGCCCCATCGCGTCTGCGCATATTTGCCGTTGCACACTCTCGACACGGTTGAGATGTCAAGTCCTGTCTTCTCGGCTATGTCCTTGAGTCGCATGGCATGCAATGAGCTGTCGTCGCCATCCTCGAAGAAGTCATGTTGGTGATGTATGATGGCCCTTACCACGGTAGTGAGCGTGTCGCGTCTTATCTTCAGTGCTTCGATAAAGCGTTGTGCAAGGTCAACCTTGTTGCGTGCGTAAAGCAGAGCCTCACGCATCTGTCGGCTCATGGCATCGGCATTTCCATTATCTTGGCGCACCATATCGATGAAGGTGGACGTGATAGCAAGGTCGGGAGCGTCGCCGTTGTTGAGGGCGAAGCTCACGGTGCCGTCGTCGTGAGTGTCGATATACACATCAGGGGTTATCTGCTGTACGGCATCGTCAGAGTATGCACCGAGGGATGCGCCTGGCTTTGGGTTGAGCCTTGTCATCTCCTGCCTCAGTCGCTGAGCTGTGGAATCGTCTATTTCCATGTCGTGCTGGATCTTGTCCCAGCGTTTCTTGACAAACTCGTCGAAGTGTTTGTTAATGAGTTCCTTCATCAAGCGTTTCTCAAGTGAGTCGCTACGGCGTTCTACCTGTAGCATGAGACATTCCTGTAGCGAGCGTGCTCCGATGCCTGCAGGATCGAACTGTTGAAGTTTTTTTATCACGTTTTCTATCTCGCTTGTCGAGACATCGAGATTATGATAAACGGCGAGTTCGTCGGCAATGGCTACATTGTCTTTTCTCAACCATCCGTCGTCGTCGAGCGATCCCACGACATATTCCATTATCTCGCGCTGCAAGGGAGTGAGTTCAGTTTCCATCATCTGCAGGGTGAGTGTATCGTAAAAGCTCTCACCCGGTTCGTAAGCTGGATCCCTCGAAGTACTGCTGTTAGCCGAGCTGTTGCCATATACGGGCAGTTCGTCGTCGTCGCCGAGATTACTGAGTGCATCGTCGAGTTGCGACTGCCGTTCTTCCCGTTCGCGTTGTGTGTCGAAGTCATCGTCAGACGAGTCGTCGTGTGGTTCGTCGTAGTCGTTGTCAAAGCGATCATCGGGCTGTACTGGTTCGAGAGCGGGATTATCGTCAATCTCCGCCCTTATGCATTCAGCCAACTGAGCTACGGAGAGTTCTGCCAGTCGAGCTTGCAGTATTTGCATCTGCGTAGCCGTTTGTTTCTGCGTCTGTTGTTGGGTCTGACTTTGTATCTGTCCCTGTGCCATGATATTTAAGTTTAACTATTCCCACTCCACACAATTCCCGCTCCTCACTCGAAGGCGATGGAGTCGAGTACCAAGGCGGTGGCTCCTGCTTGGCTTTTCACGTATTCTCCGGCTTTGTTTCCGCAGAAACGGAGATAGTGTTTGTCGTCGGCAAAGTTATCCATGAGTTTGCCGAAGTGTTCGTTGCACGAAATCTCGAATCCTCCGCCACATTTCAGCAGCTCCTGAGCCTCTTGGAAATGCTTGTTGTTAGGTCCGAAGATTACGGGCACATCCCATACCGCCGCCTCAAGCACGTTATGTATTCCCACGCCGAAGCCACCTCCCACGTATGCCACGTCGCCGTAGTGGTAGATGCTGGAAAGGAGTCCGAAGCAGTCGATGATGATATATCTTGCCTTTGCGGCCTCTTCAGCATTGGTGCGAGTGTATCTGACGACGTCGCCTCCGAGAGCCTGTTCTATCTGCACGAGATGTTCCTCGCCGATGACATGCGGGGCGATGACCACCTTCCACGACGTGTGTTGCTTGAAATAAGGGATGAAGATATCCTCGTCAGGCGCCCAGCTGCTTCCAGCCACGAAGACATGGTCGGCATCCTTTACGAAGGCCTCGATGAGAGGCAGGTGCTTAGACTGCTCCTTTATCTGCAACACGCGGTCGAAGCGCGTGTCGCCGACGATGCTCACATTTCTGATATCGAGTTTCTCCAAGAGTTTTCTACTCTGTTCGTTTTGCACGAAGAGATGTGTGAAACAGCGCAGCACTCCGGCATAGTGGCGACCATACCAGCGGAAGAATATCTGGTCTGGACGGAAGATGCTCGACACGCTATATACTGGCACATTACGGTATTTCAGGATATGGAGGTAGTTGTACCAGAACTCATACTTAATGAAGAATGCCATCACGGGGCGTACCAATCGTAAGAAACGGATGGCATTGATAGGAGTGTCGAGGGGCAGATAGCAGATGATGTCAGCACCTCCGTAATTCTTTCTCACCTCATATCCCGAGGGTGAGAAGAAAGTCAGAAGGATGCGATACTCGGGATGCTTTTCCCGCAGCTCCTCGATGATGGGCCGTCCCTGTTCAAATTCACCTAATGAGGCTACATGGAACCAAATGTATCTGGCTTCGGGATCGACCTTTTCTTTCAGCACGTCAAATGCCTGGCGTTCGCCACGCCACATCTTCCTCACCTTTTTGCTGAAGAAGCTGGCTATGACAACGCCAAACAGATAGAAGTATATTGCCAGATTGTATAGCATACTGATGTTATTATTTCAATACCTCAATGGCTTTTCTCATTCTTCGGATAGTCTCCTCTTTGCCGAGGAATGCCGAGATGTCGAACATACCAGGTCCTTTCCCCTCGCCGACGAGAGTCAGTCGCCAAGCGTTCATGATGTTGCCTAACTTGTAGCCTTTGGCTTCTATCCACTCATGCACAGCCTTCTCTTGTGCCTCAAGCGAGAAGTCGTCGAGGTCTTCGAGCAGAGAGGCGAGCTCTTCCATGGCCTGAGCCGAGTCGTCTTTCCAGCGTTTCTTACGTGTCTTCTCGTCGTAGGATGCAGGCGCCTCGAAGAAGAACGAGCACAATGGCCACAGTTCGCTGACGAAGCTGACGCGGTCTTTCATCATCTCGACAACCTTAGTGATGCGTTCTATTGTGGTGTCGATGCCATGTGCCTTCACGTCGGCAGCAAAGATAGCGGCAATCTCATCGGCAGACTTCTGCAGGATGTATTCGTGATTGAACCATATACCCTTTTGGTAGTCGAAACGCGCACCTGCCTTACTGCACTTGCTGATGTCAAACAGCGGGACGAGCTCGTCGAGACTGTACATCTCGCGCTCTGTGCCGGGGTTCCAACCAAGGAAAGCGAGGAAGTTGATGACAGCCTCTGGGAAATAGCCACTCTCACGGTATCCCGACGACACCTCGCCTGTCTTCGGGTCGTGCCATTCGAGCGGGAAGACTGGGAATCCGAGACGGTCGCCGTCGCGTTTGCTGAGCTTTCCCTTTCCCTCGGGTTTAAGCAACAGCGGCAGGTGAGCAAAGCGTGGCATGGTATCTTCCCATCCAAACGCTTTGTAAAGCAACACATGCAGTGGGGCACTTGGCAGCCACTCCTCGCCGCGTATCACATGTGTGATTTCCATAAGATGGTCATCGACAATGTTTGCCAAATGATATGTGGGCAGTTCGTCGGCACTCTTGTAGAGCACCTTGTCGTCGAGGATGTCGCTCATGATGCGCACATCGCCACGTATGAGGTCGTCAACATGCACAGCCTCTCCCGGTTCGATCTTGAACCTCACCACGTACTGCTGTCCGTCAGCGATGAGTGTATCGACCTCTTCCTTTGTCATGGAAAGCGAGTTGCGCATCTGCATTCGTGTAGAAGCGTCATATTGGAAATTTTGAATCTCGGCGCGTTTAGCCTCCAGCTCCTCGGGAGTGTCGAAGGCGATATAAGCCTTTCCTGCATCGAGCAGCTGCTGGACATACTTTTTGTAAATGTCGCGACGTTCGCTTTGGCGATACGGACCATGTTCTCCTCCAAACGACACGCCCTCGTCAAACTTTATCCCGAGCCACTTAAACGACTCGATGATATACTCCTCGGCTCCTGGAACGAAGCGGTTGGAGTCGGTATCCTCTATTCTGAACACCAAGTCGCCGCCATGCTGACGCGCGAAAAGGTAGTTGTACAATGCGGTACGGACGCCGCCGATATGCAATGCCCCTGTAGGGCTTGGTGCGAAGCGCACTCTGACTCTTCTTTCTGCCATTTTTTATGCTTGTTTCGATTATATCGGAAATAATTTGTGCAAAAGTAATAATAAAAATCCACTTTTATACATTTTTTCCAATTTATCTTTGTTATATTGCCATTTTTTTAGTATTTTCGCCCTCGAAAAGTATTAAAGCACATCATTATGAGTAGTTTTAAGTATAAAGAAGACATCACTTGGCGCGACATTCTGCTCCGCAGCGCCATCGTCATAGTTACCGTCTTGGTCATCGTCTGGCTTATGCCTCGCGATGGAAGGAACTATGTTTACGCTGAGCAAGGCAAACCTTGGAAATATGCCGATCTGACCGCTCCGTTCGACTTTCCCATATACAAGTCTGAACAGATGATACAGAAGGAGAAGGACAGCCTGATGAAAGAGTATCAGCCTTATTTCTACTATAACAAAGAAGTGGAAGGAAATATGGTAAGGAAGTTTGTGACCGACTTCTCGGGAGGAATACCCGGACTCTCAGACGACTATATCAGCATCATCGCCAACAGGCTTCACAAGATTTACCAGACAGGTATCGTCAGCTCGCCCGAATACAGCCGTTTGGCAAAAGACACCACCCAGTGTATCATGGTGGCTGACGGCAAGAACGCCACGTCGATTCCCATCGTGCGTTTCCTTTCGACAAAGAAGGCTTACGAACAGCTCTTCCTCGACAACATCCTTGAGCAGCATCGCAGCCAACTGCAGAAGTGCAATCTCAACAACTATATTACACCTAATATAATTTATGACAAGGAGCGCAGCGACGAGAGTCTCCAGGATATGCAAAAGAGCATACCGCTTGCTCTTGGCGTGGCACAGAAAGGACAGAAGATCATTGACCGTGGCGAGATTGTCACTGAGGCAAAATACCGTATCATCGAGTCGTTCCAGAAAGAAAACGAGCGACGCAATTCCAACACCACACAACAGCAACTCACGCTCTGTGGCGAAGCCCTCTACGTACTGCTGATAATGGTGTTTTTCACGTTCTACCTCACACTCTTCAGAAAGGACTATTTCGAGAAGGCGCGCAACGTGGCGATGCTCTATTCGCTCATCATCATCTTCTCGATCATCACCGGCGTCATGGTGCGCAACACGATAGCTCACGTATATATCATCCCTTATGCCATGGTGCCCATCTTCACCCGTGTGTTTATGGACTCACGCACAGCTATCATCACCCATCTGACGATGATTCTCGTCTGTGCGATAATGCTGCAACATCCGTTAGAGTTTATCGTGGTGGAGATGGTTGCTGGATTGGCTGCCGTGTATTCCCTTCGCGACCTCCAGTTCAGGTCGCAGCTCTTCAAGACGGCAATACTCGTCACTTTGGTGGCGATGTTGATGAACTTCGCCTTCGACCTCATACGCATGAAGGAGTTTGAGGAGTTTGACATGAGCTACTACAACTACCTCATCATCAACGGCATACTGCTTTTGTTTGCCTATCCATTGCTCTACTTGATGGAGAAGACCTTCGGTTTCATCTCCGACATCACGCTCATCGAGCTCTCCAACACCAACAATCCGCTGCTCAGACGAATGAGCGAGGTGGCGCCAGGCACCTTCCAGCACTCCATACAAGTGGGCAACCTCGCATCAGAGATAGCCAACAAGATTGGTGCAAAGGCACAGCTCGTCAGGACGGGAGCACTGTATCACGACATAGGCAAGACCATCAACCCCATTTATTTCACCGAAAACCAGTCGGGCATCAATCCCCATGAAGACCTCTCGCTCATAGAGAGCGCACAGATTATCATCAGTCACGTGACGGAAGGAATGAAACTTGCCGAGCGCAACAACCTGCCTTCCATCATCAAGGACTTTATCTCTACCCATCACGGACACGGCAAGGCAAAGTATTTCTACTTGAAATACAAGAACGAGAATCCCGACGACCAGGTTGACGACCTTCTCTTCACCTATCCTGGTCCCAACCCCTTCACTCGCGAACAGGCGATACTGATGATAGCCGACGGAGTGGAGGCGGCATCGAGGTCGCTGCCGGAATATACGGAGAAAAACATACGTGACCTTGTCAACCGCCTTGTTGACGGCATGGTAAACGACGGTTTCTTCAGAGAATGTCCTATCACGTTCCGCGACATCACATACGCCAAGACCGTCTTGTGCGAGAAGCTGAAGACCATCTACCACGCACGCGTGAGCTATCCAGTTGACAAGAATGCAAATAAAACAGCCGACAAGACAGAGAAGTAATCCTCTTCTATCGAAGGAGGATCATCAATTATAGCCCCACCCTTTTGGCGGTCTCTGCCCACAGCCTTTCGAGAATAGGGCTGTGGGTATATTTTTTGCCTAACTTCTTTTCGTGACACGAGAGATTGAACGTGCCAGTCTGCCCTTCCACTTCTTTCGACAGGAGGAGGCGGATGGCAGTGGCGGCTCCTTGGCGAGGCGTGCGTATATAGGGAGCGAAGAGCACCCGTGTGAGGCGGTCGAACCACATCTTGAAGTATATTATGTCGGTGGCCACTACTCCTGGATCGGCACAGTTTACCGTTATACCTTTGTCTTTCAGTTCCTTGGCAAGTTTTATGGTGAAAAGCGTCACGGCAAGTTTGGAGTTGAAATACGGGAAGATGCGCCAATACGACCCGCGGCAGCCAGAGTCGAAGAATGTGGGGAAGTCTATCCTACCCCATCGGTAAGTGAGCGACGTCATCGACACAATCCTGCTTCCCCGTTCCATCTTTGGCACAAGGAGACGGGAGAGAAGATAGTGGCCGGCATAGTTCACCTGTACGGTACGTTCCATACCGTCTTCGGTGATGGTGCGTCCCTGCTGTTCCATGATGCCAGAGTTGTTCATCAGAAGAGCTACAGGTTCTTCACGTTTAAAAATCTCCTCTACAAAAGCCCTCACGCTTTTCAGTGAGGCGAGGTCGATGGGAATAATCTCCACGTCGGTATTTCCCGACTCTGATATTATCCATTCTCGCTTCCGCTTTGCACGCTCAATATTTCTTGAAGCCATGATGACATGATAGCCCTCGATGGCCACAGCCCGTGCTATCTCAGAGCCCATACATCCGTCAGCTCCCGTGATTATCGCCAATTTCTTCATTATATTTAAATTTATATATCTTCAATCAACTTGTCAACCCGTCAACTTGTCAACTCTTTAATACAATATTGAATCTCGAGCCTTGAGCCTCGTAGCTGCGATCGACAGCAATGCTTGCGCCCATACGGTCGGCAATCACTCGTGCCAATGACAGTCCAAGACCAGTGCCCGGGATGAATTCATCCACCTTGTAGAATTGCTCGAAGATGCGTTCTTCATCGCCCTCGGGTATTCCCTTGCCCGTATCGGTGACGGAGAATACGATGTTGCCCTCGGCATAGCTTGCACATTCCACAGAGACAAGTCCCTTGTCGGTGAACTTGACGGCATTGTCTATTATGCAATGCAGTATGCGGAGCAATCCCTTTTGGTTACATTCCAAGGTCACGAGTCCGCTGTTGTTCTTGGCTGAGAGTTCCACCCCATCCTTGATATTTTGGAAAGAGCTGCATGACATAGTCAAGAGTTCGCCGATATCCACTGTATCTACAGGCAGCGGTTCGCTGCTGCTCTCATATTGTGACATTTCGAGGAATGTGTTAAGCATCTGTGTCATGTGGGATGTTTGTTCACCGATGATGCCGGTGAAGTTTTGCTTCTCCTCGTCGCTGAGTTGTATGCCTGGAGTAGTAAGGAGTTGCACAAAACCATAGATTTGGTTGAGCGGTGTGCGAATCTCGTGCGACATATTCCTGATGAACGACTGCTTCATCTGATTGGCTTCTTCGATGCCGGTCTTTTCCTGACTGCTTATGTTCTTCGACCACTTGCGGTATTCTTCCGAGTGTATTCCGAAATGCTCATAGAATCTATTGTTGAAGTCGTTGGCATCCCTATAGCCGCACTGCGTCACAATATCGTCTATAGACTTGTCGTCCTTGAGCATTTCGAGGCTCTGCTTTAGCCTTATCTCCTCGGGGTTGATATTCTCGGCATTGATGTCATCGCCGAGTTGCAGTCGAGTCAGCTGGTCTTCCTTCTGCATCATCTGGTTGATGGTAGCCACGATGGTTTTGTTGCGGCGGTTCACCCTGCGGTTGAATCTCATAACAATCACGATGAACGCCACACCAATCACCAACAGTACAACCACTGCAATCAGTATGTTCTTGTGCTTCGCAAGCTCCGCTTTCTGCTCGGCTATCTGCTTTTCCTTCTCTTGCGTCTCGTAGATTTTGGCAAGTTCGGCTGCGTTTTCCTCTTTTGTTTTCTTGTCGATGCTGTCGCGGCATGCATTTATTTTCTCAGCGACCTTCGTTGCCATAGCATAGTTTCCCATTCCCTTATAGACATTGAACTCATGATTGAGTACGGCATCTTTGTAATCAATGCAGAGTGTATCCCTGTTTTCCACGAAGAATTGTCTTGTGATGTCTATGTTTTCCAATGCCTGTTTGTAGTCCTTCTTGAGAATGTAGTATGTGGTGTATTTTTCTCTGGAATAAGGCAGTTTGGCAGACCTCGTGTCTTCTGACAATTGCCTGTATTTCTCGGCTTCCTCAGTCTTTCCCATGAGGTTGTATAACGTAAAACACTCCGCATAAGCATGCCATTTCACCCTGTCAATATAATGCTCGTTGAGATCCTTGATGGTTTTTGCCTTTTCCAACATACCAAGCAGCTCTGGTATGTACTTCTCTGCCTCAGAATATATATTATCCTTGCTTAGCGTTTCTATAATCATTGAGGTACAGCTGAAAACAGTCTCGAAGGACATGAAGTCAGGCTTGGCATTGAGCATCTTCATGGCTATTTCCTTGGCTTTCAGAAAGGACTTTAATGCTTTACCATTGTCTCCAAGGTCAATTTGGACATTTCCTAACAGAAAATAGCATTTTGATTGTATGTTTTCAAGTCCACGCTCGTTTGCCATCTCTAAGGCCTGTTTTATCAGCTTTATGCTTTGGGCACAGTTGTCGTGCATATATTCACCCTGTGCTATTATAAACAATGTCTCCAGATAGACTTCTGGCTTTTTCTCCTTGCATAGTGGGTCTGACACCGTCAATGTGCCGTAGTGAATTGCACTGCGGTACTGAGCGGAATTGTTATACACGGAGCAACGCATATAGTTGATATAGAAGGTGGGATGCTTCTTGAGCATTTCCAGTGTGTCAATAATTGCCAAGGCTCTGTCCGGCTCACTGCCGCCCAACTGCGCAATGTAGGCTGATGTATAAAGGCTGTCGTTGAACTTACTTCCCCCAGCAGTCTTATTGCCGGAGCAGGCGCAAAAGATAACTGGTGCAACCAACAGTGCTGCAATGAACAAATTCTTAAGTCTTGTTTTCATATTGTCTTGTTTTTTATTGTTTGTTGTGATTCTGGAATAATCTGAGTATTCTCCATAAGCGTCACGACAAACCGTGAGCCTTTTGCCGCATATGGGCGGTCGAGCACCACGGTGGCGCCCATGCGCTTGGCAATCTCACGGACGAGCGGGAGGCCAAGACCTGCTCCTGGCACAAACGAGTCAACCTTGTAGAAGCGGTCGAAGATGCGTTCTTCATCGCCTTCGGGAATACCTTTGCCAGTGTCGGTGACGGAGAATGTCACGGAGCCTTCGGCATTGGTGATGCACTCCACACTGATGTAGCCCGAGGGGGTGAACTTCACGGCATTGCCCACCAAGCATTGCAAGATGCGGGTAAGTCCCTTGCCATTGGTATCTATGGTGTCCTTACCGCTATTGTTGCTGAATGTAAGTTCTACTCCTGCCTGTGGTTGCGGCACTGTGGATTGCACTATGCTCAGAGTCTCGTCGATGGAGATAGTCTCGCGTGGCAATGGCTCGTCGCTGCTCTCGTATTCCGAAAGCTCAAGGAACTTGTTTATCAGACGTGTCATATAGGTTGTCTGGTCGCTGATGATGTCGTTATACTGTCGTTTCTCCTCGTCGGAGAGCTGGATGTTCGGGTCGGTGAGCAGTTGAACGAATCCGAAGATTTGGTTGAGCGGAGTGCGAATCTCGTGAGACATGTTTCTGATGAACGAGTCTTTCATCTGTTTTGCTTCCTCGATATTGGTCTTGTCCTGCTTGCTCATGTTCTTAGACCACTTGCGGTATTCCTCGGCCTGTATGCCGAAATGTTCATGGAATTTTTTGTTGAAGGCTTTGGCATTGCCGAATCCGCATGCGGTGGCAATCTCGTCCAAGGTCTTGTTTCCCTTCAGCATCTCCAGACTCTGCATGAGTCTCATCTCGTCGGGATTGATGTTATTCGCGTCCTCGCTGAGGCGGAATTTTGTCAGTTCACCCTCCCTCTGCATCATTTGGTTGATGGTGGATACGATGGTCTTGTTGCGGCGGTTCACCTTGCGGTTGAAAAGCAAGAGGAGCACAATGAATGCCGTGCCGAGAATCATCATGACAGTCACTACGATGAATATATTCTTGTGTTTCGACAGTTGGGCGTCCTTCATTTGTAATTGGTGTTCTTTCTCCTGAGTCTCGTATATTTTCGACAATCTTATTCCGTCCTCAATGCTATACTTCTTGAAGATCGAGTCCTTAATACTGTTTATCACCTCCGACTTCTCCAGAGCCTCGCGGTAATTGCCATATTTCTTGTTGATGAATTTCTCGTATTCAAGCACGTAACTAATAAAGAACTCAGAAATGGTATCTTCTGATTCCGCTATGTTTTTCCTCATTTTAGCTGTTATTTCAGCAAGTTTATTTATATCCTTGACATTATAGTAATGCTCGGAAATCATAGCCTGCACAAAACTGGTACTAACCAAATCAGACTTCATTATCTCGGTTAGGCATTTCTCGGATTCCTTCTTGTTTCCCTTTGCGTCATAGTAGTTCATCAAAATGCTATAGGTGTGGAGCTGACGGTATTCTGCATATCCGTCCATTATATTTTCGATGGTCCTTAGTTTATTGGTGATGTAAAGAAGGTCGGGAATATTCTTTTCAATCTCGTCATATTTTTTGTGTGCAATAAGGCTTTCCACATAGTTGCCCATAAAAGAGTATGCCATATCCGCGGTTGCGAAATTTGGATTGTTGTTCATTACCTGCATCACCATATCCTTGTTATTGGAAAACATCTTAAGGCCGCTCTCCTTGTCACCGAGCATTATAGTGCTCAGTG
>SAMEA3663028__coassemble_65_pt1 | contig 58780 bp, 59 predicted proteins | sample SAMEA3663028__metabat2_high_PE_022 | metagenome-assembled genome bin SAMEA3663028 (sample SAMEA3663028) | pig gut metagenome | biome: pig gut; feature: pig-associated habitat; material: faeces | place: France | collected 2012 | reverse complement strand
GAAAGACAGGTGTGTTGCAGCTACTGAAGGAAGCTGGATACAGTGTAGAGGAGGTAAAGTAGGTGGAGCGTCAGAGGTGGTAAAGTAGGTGGAGCGTCAGAGGCGGTCACTCCAAATGGGAGATGGTGACGTCGTCAAACTCGTTGATGAGATTGAGGATACGCTCGTTATGGCCGCCACGCTTTATCCTTATGTCGGCCGTGACGTCGAAGACTTCGCCGTATTTCGTCGAACGAATTTTCATCTCAAACGAACTGATTGAGATGTCTTCTTGCTTAAGACGGTTGAGCACCTCGCTCACCGTCTTTTTTGATTCTGTGGTGAAGCCAAGCTGTACGGCTGCCTTGCCGAGCTGAGGAAGGAGCGTGTGGAGCGACTCCAGGCCTATGAGGACAAGACCTGTGGTGATGGCTGCCACGGCAAACAGTCCCGTACCGCAGGCAAGACCGATGGCTGCCGTGACCCATAAGCCTGCCGCCGTGGTCAGTCCGCGCACCATGTTCTTCTGGAATATGATAGTGCCTGCTCCAAGGAAACCTATGCCTGACACAACCTGAGCCGCCACACGCGACGAGTCCTTGAGGTCGATGCCGAAGCCATACTGCGATACGACGGTGAAGAGCGCACTGCCGAGCGCCACGAGGAAGTGGGTGCGGAAGCCTGCATCCTTGGAGCGGAACTCCCGTTCTATGCCTATTGCTCCTCCAAGGAACATGGCTGCTACGAGTCGAAATGTTATGTCAAGTATCATATGCAAATGGTTTTATAGTTAACTTACTGATGCCGTATTAAGAATTATCCCCCGATTCACATCGAGGGATAACAACAACACAAACACAAAATAATTCTGGATTAACCAGAAATTCATGATAAATAATTGTCATAATATTCTATTGGATGCCTCTCTCGCGAAGCTTCACCTGCCAGTTCCAGGCAGACTTCAGAGTGTCTTCGAGGCTTGTCTCTGCCTTCCAGCCAAGCACGTTGTTGGCCTTCTCAGGATTAGCCCACACCTTCTCGATATCGCCCGGACGACGGGGAGCGAAGGTCCAGTTAAGCTTCACGCCTGTCGATTTCTCAAAGGCGTCAACAATCTCTTTCGTGCTCACGCCCTTGCCCGTGCCAACGTTAAACACCTCGAGTTTGTCGCTATCGGTATCGAGCACGCGCTGCATGGCCTTCACGTGGGCCTTGGCCAGATCCACTACATAGATGTAGTCGCGTATGCATGTGCCGTCAGGAGTGTCATAGTCGTTGCCAAACACCTTTAACTGCTCGCGTATTCCCATGGCGGTCTGTGTGACGTAAGGGATGAGGTTCATTGGCACACCGTTAGGCATCTCGCCGATGATGGCAGAGGGATGAGAGCCTATTGGGTTGAAGTAGCGGAGGAGGATAGCCTTGATGTCGGCACCGCTATTGATAAAGTCACGTATTATCTCCTCGTTTACCTGCTTGGTGTTGCCATAAGGGCTCTCGGCAGGTTTTACGGGAGCATCCTCCGTCACGGGGAGGTTCTCAGGGTCGGGCTGTCCATAGACGGTGCAGCTTGATGAGAAGATGATACCCCTGACGCCGTATTTTGGCATGAGTTCAAGAAGGTTGACAAGGCTGACGATGTTGTTGCGATAGTAGAGCAGCGGCTTTTCGACGCTCTCACCAACTGCCTTGCTGGCGGCAAAATGGATGATGCCCTCAATATCAGGATATTTTGCAAACACCTTGTCCATGCCGTCGAGGTCGCAGCAGTCCATCTTCTCGAATGCAGGACGCACGCCTGTAATCTTCTCTATACCGTCGATGACGTCTGCCTGTGAGTTTGACAGATTATCGACAATCACTACTTTGTATCCTGCATTGATCAGTTCCACGGTGGTGTGTGAACCGATGAAGCCTGTACCTCCAGTGACGAGTATTGTCTGTTTCATATTAAGATTTTTTTTGTTTTAAATTATTGATTAGCGCTGCAAAATTAATGATTTTTTCTTATATAAAAGAAAAAGTGACGTATAAATTCAGTTAAACGCCACTTTTTTCCCCTTTTTAGGCTTGTTTATGAAGCTTTTATTCCAATCCGAAGACTATTTTCAGTCCTCCATCGACACCAGAGAAGCCCATGAAGGCGAGGCTGAGTAGTCCAGCGGTGATCATCGTGATGGCCACGCCCTGCATGCCTTTTGGCAGGTTGGAGAACTCGAGTTGCTCACGCAGGCCGGCAAATACCGTGAGCGCAACACCAAAGCCGATGGCTGTGGAGAAGGCATAGACGATGCTCTCCACGAGCGAGAAGTCTTTCTGGATGACAAGGATTGCCACGCCGAGCACGGCACAGTTGGTGGTGATGAGCGGCAGGAAGATGCCGAGAGCCTGATAGAGTGCGGGCGACACCTTCTTCATGACTATCTCTACCATCTGCACGAGGGCGGCGATGACGAGGATGAATGCTATAGTCTGCAGGTACTGCAGTCCGAAGGCGTCGAGGACGGTCTTCTGTATTATATAGGTGACGATTGTGGCAAGGGTCATGACGAATGCCACTGCAGCACTCATGCCGAGAGCTGTGCTGACCTTTTTCGACACGCCGAGGAATGGACAGATGCCGAGAAACTGTGAGAGGACAATGTTGTTGACGAATATCGCCGAGATAAATATCAGTATGTATTCCATAACGCTATGCCTTCTTAATGTTGTTGATGATTGCTATGAGATAGCCCAAGGAGATGAAAGCTCCCGGAGGCAGGATGAAGAGAAGGATGTTGTAGGTCTCGGGCAACAGGGCGATGCCGAATAGCGAGCCCGCGCCGAGCAGCTCACGTACCATGCCGAGCAGCGTGAGGCCGAGGGTGAAGCCGAGGCCAATGCCGACACCGTCGAAGAGGCTTGCCACAGGACCGTTCTTGCAGGCGAATGCCTCTGCACGGCCAAGGATGATGCAGTTGACCACGATGAGCGGTATGAACAGTCCTAGCGACTTGTTTATCTCTGGCAGATAGGCTTTGAGGCACATCTGAAGGATGGTGACGAAAGAGGCTATGACCACAACAAAGACAGGTATGCGTACCTTATCGGGCGTGAGATTCTTTATCAGTGATATTACGATGTTGGAGCAGATGAGCACAAACATCGTGGCAAGACCCATCGACAAGCCATTGATGGCTGACGTGGTGGTGGCAAGTGTAGGACACATGCCAAGGAGAAGCACAAACGTTGGGTTCTCCTTTACAATGCCGTTGGTAAGTATCTTAATGTATTGCATAATATTATTTTGATATTTAAATATTGAAATATTGAAATATAAAAATATGGATTATTGAAATATGAGAGGAGACTCTCACCATGTCAATCCTCTGGATTTTGGTGATGTTTACCTGCCTGCTGACTTGCGCCTGAAGAGCCGTCGGTGTCTTGTCCGCGGTCTTGTCCGGCATACACCTGATATGCCTGGTTGACAGCCTTGAGGAAGGCGCGCGAAGTGATGGTAGAGGCGGTAATGGCTTCAACGTCGCCATCGTCGTTCTTCACCTTCAGAGGATTGTCGGCTTTCTTGCCGATGATAGATCCCTTGCCGTCAGCCTGGAACCACTTGTCGGCCTTTGCGCCTAACCCAGGGGTCTCTGATGCCTGAAGGATAGTGTATCCGAGCACTTTGCCCTCGGCATCGAAACCTACAAGCACCTTCAAATCGCCGCCGAAACCCATGGTGACGCTCTCTACGGCTGCGCCCAAGAACTTGCCGCTGCCGTCTGCCACCTTGTGGACTACAAACTTCAGTTCCTTGCCGTCGAAAGTCTGTGAGATCTCATCGTCGGCAGTGACCTTGAGGTCGTCAGCACACATCACCTCTTTGATACCATTGGCAAGTGCCATTTCGTCCTGTAGCTTTATCGGTTCCTCGGTGACATGGTTTACCCATGCGAGAAGTCCGCCGGTGATGACTGCCACGCCTACGAGTACAGCCACCATATTCACGAGTGTAGATTCGAGCTTTTTCATTTCTTTGTTACCTCCCCGAAACGTTTTGGTTTGATGTAAGTGTTAATTAGAGGTGTAAAGGCGTTCATGATCAGTATGGCAAACGACATTCCCTCTGGATAGGCTCCCCAGTTGCGGATGATGACCGTCAGCAGGCCGATGCCCACACCATAGACGATCTGTCCGCGACCGCACATGGGCGAGGTGACATAGTCAGTGGCCATGAAGATGGCACCCAACATCAGACCGCCGCTGAACAGCACGGCAATAGGGTCGGCATAGGCCGGATTAGACAGATGGAGCAAGCCGCTGAGCACAAACACCGTGAGAAGGACGCTCACAGGGGTGTGCCAGGTGATGATCTTGCGCCAGAGCATGAAGGCAAGGCCGAGCAGAAGGGCCAAACCACACACCTCGCCAAGCGAACCAGCACCAGCTTGGCAGCTATCAGGCATGCCGATCATGAGGCTAAGACTGCCGGGAAGCTGTTCAAGGACGCTGGCGTCGCCACTCTTTATCGCCCACTTCATAACCGAGAGAGGCGTGGCGCCTGTCTCAGCATCGAGATAAGAGGTGAGCTGTCCGGCCTGTGGCCATGAGGTCATCTGGGCTGGGAAGCTGACGAGTAGGAAACAACGGCCCACGAGGGCGGGGTTGAACAGGTTACTGCCAAGACCGCCAAACGACATCTTTCCCACGCCGATGGCCACAAGGGCACCGATGATGATGATCCACACGGGGAGGTTTGACGGGAGGTTGAAGCCGAGCAGCAGACCGGTAAGGATGGCTGAACCGTCGCATACCGTGGTGCGCTGACTCTTAAGTATATATTTGGATATGGCCCACTCGAAGACGACGCAGGCGAGGACGCTGGTGGCGCACACTATAGCAGAGCCGATGCCGAAGAGCACCAGCGACACGATGAGGGCGGGCATCAAGGCAATGATGACGCCATACATGTTGCGCTCTACCGAGTCGGTGCCATGGGCATGGGGCGAAAGTGAAACTATTAGTTTTCCCATTTTTTTCTTTTTGGAGACGTTAATTATTTGCTTTTGCTCCGTGGAGCTTAGCTTAGTTATATATAATAAGGTGGCGACGGCATGTCACCACCAGGGTGAACACTATTTGGCGTTGCGAGCGCGGATGATGCCCATCACCGTCTGCTTGCCGAAACGGATGTTGTCGAGGATGGGGCGATGCGATGGGCAGGTGAACTGACACGAGCCGCACTCGATACACGAGGTGACGTCTTCCGCCTCTACCCTATCCCACATCTTCTTTGCCGACATGGTGGCGAGTAGATATGGCTCAAGACCCATCGGACACACGTTGACACATTTGCCGCAACGGATGCAAGGATCCATGGGCTTGCGGCGTGCCTCATCGTCGCTGATGATGGTGACGCTGTTAGTGCCCTTACATACAGGTACGTCGGCAGTGGTCAGTGCCTTACCCATCATTGGGCCGCCAGCAAGCAGCTTGTTGTCGCCCTCGGGCATGCCGCCACAAAGGTCGATAAGGTTGCGCATAGGTGTTCCCATACGCACAAGGAAGTTACCTGGACTATGTAGCTTCTTACCCGTGACGGTGGTGTAACGCTCGAAGAGAGGCTTTTGCTTCATCACTGCTTGATAGACGGCGAAGGCAGTGCCCACGTTCTGCACGATGGCACCCACGTTGACGGGGATGGCAGGGGGAGCTGGCACCTGACGGCGTATGACGGCATCGACAAGCTGTTTCTCGCCGCCCTGTGGATAGCGCTGCTTCAGCGGAACCACCTCGATGCGCGAATCGCCTGCCGTCTTCTCTGTGAGAAGGCGTATGGCCTGAGGCTTATTGGTCTCTATACCTATATATCCTTTCTCCACCTTGGCTGCCTTCATGAGGAGCTCAAGACCCACGATGATCTCGTCGGCATGTTCCATCATCAGACGATAGTCGGAGGTGATATACGGTTCGCACTCCACTGCGTTGATGATGACACACTCGGCCTTGGCTCCTGGAGGCGGACAGAGCTTGATGAATGTGGGGAAGCCGGCACCGCCCATACCGGTGACACCTGCCACCTTGATGCGCTCGACGATCTCCTCGGGAGTGAGCTCGGGATGGTCTTTGAGCAGTTCGAGATTATCGCTGCGGTCGATGCTCTCTTCCCATTCGTCGCCCTCGACATTGATGATGATTACAGGTTTGCGGTAGCCAGTGGCATCGAAGGCGGTATCCACCTTTGCCACAGTGCCGGAAACGGAAGAATATATAGGTGCCGAGACGAAGCCACCGGCCTCGGCTATCAGTGTACCCACTTTCACCTTGTCGCCGCGCTTGACAACAGCCTTTGCGGGAGCGCCTATATGCTGCGAGAGGGGGAAGATAGCCTGCTTGGGCAGCGGAGCCACAACGGTGGCCGACTCTGCCGAGAGCTTGTTCTCTTCCGGATGGATACCTCCTATGCGGAATGTTCTTATTTTCATACTGTTAGCTGTTTAGTAATAATGTTTTAGTTGATGCTTGTCTCTTTCTCGCCTTCGCCCTCAGATGGAGCGGCTACTGGCTTTGGCTTGGGTGCAGGGAAGTTGACAGCCACGATGGCGTGCTGCGGACATACCTTCTCGCACTTACGGCATACGCGACACTTCTCGTGGTCGATATAGGCGAGACTCCCATTCATGGTGATAGCACCGAACGGACACTCCTTCTCACACTTGCCGCAACCTATACAAGCCACAGAGCAGGCGGCCTTGGCGGCAGGACCCTTGTCTTGGTTGACGCACCTTACATAGACACGACGTCCCTTAGGACCCTTCTTGCGGATCTCGATGACATGGCGCGGGCAAACCCTTGAACAGGCACCACAGCCGCCACACTTCTCCTCGTCAACCTCTACGATACCCGTCTTGGGATTGACATGAATGGCGTCGAGCGAACATACGGCAACACAGTCGCCGCAGCCAAGACAGCCGAATCCACATGCCGACTCGCCTGCACCGCAGGCATGCATGGCGGCACACGTGCGCAAGCCTGAATACTCTGCCACCTGCGGACGATGCTCGCAAGTGCCGTTACATCTCACTACTGCCACTTTCGCCTCGGTATTGGCAACAGCCATGCCAAGGAGGTCGGCAACTTTTTCCATGACCTCATGTCCGCCTACAGGGCAGCTCAGTCCGTCGATGCTTCCAGCGTCGGCACCTTTTACAAGGGCGTCAGCTAGTCCCGAACAGCCTGGAAATCCACATCCGCCACAGTTAGCCTGCGGCAAGAGGGCAGCCACCTCAGCGAGGCGCGGGTCTTCCTTCACAGCAAATTTTTTGGAGCACACGTAGAGCACTGCTGCAGCTACGAGACCTATGGCTCCAAGCACAATAACTGCGATAATGATAAAATCCATTTTCTATTTGTTGTTTTATTAATATTATCGTTTTTATTCGTTTGTCTTCTCTATCTCAAAACTTACGCCACGTGTGACGCGTTCGCCAAGAAAATATATAATAAGGTAGTATGGCACAAGCACTCCAAGTCCGATAAGGGCGGAGAGAATCTCGTCAGAGGTGATCCAAAGGGCTATGAGCACTGCCGCCACCATGACGAGAAAAGGAAAGACGAAAGCTATCGTCATGGCACGACTCACAGCCGAGGGCGATGTTGACACCACCACGGTGTCGCCTATGACATAGTCGGCGGATGCTGCCGTACTTACTTCGATAATCTTCTCCTTAGACTCGGCGGCATTACAATGACTCGCTACCTTACATGCACTGCATGCCGAGGTCTGCAAGATGCGCACGCAGACCTTACTACGGTCGATGCTAACTACCGTGCCATTATGTTTTATTTTGTCATTCATCTATGTAAAAAGACGTCTCATTGACTGAAATATTGTTTTTGCACTGCAAAATTACTACTATCTTTCGAACTAACCAACAAAAAACGTCCTTTTTTGCAAAAAACATTCGTAATCGTTTGCAAAGACACTTTTTTTTACTAACTTTGCCGAAGAATTAATAATATGACAAAGCAATGAAAGCTTCAGAACAGACAATCAAACAGGTAGAACGTGCCATCTGCAAGGTGGCAGACAAGTTTCCATCAAACGTCGAGGCAACATTACTGACCGACATTCACCTTAGGGCAAACCAGGAGACGGGAGAACTTGTCGCGTTTGACGATGATGACAACGAGATAACACGTGCTGTCATCGAACAGTGGATAGGCAATACCGACGAGAAGTTCTATGAGAACATCACGTCGGTGATAAGGAAGTGTATAGAACACAAACGGAACATAGTGGAGGAGATGTCGATAATAAAGCCGTTCTCCTTCGTGTTGGAAGACGACGAAAAGTCTGATGTGGCTGAGTTGTTTGTCGTTGACGGCGACACGGTGATCTTTGACCCTGAACTCATGGCGGATCTCGATCAGGACCTCAACGACTTTCTTGACAAACTTCTGAAAGATTGACTACCTCAACGACATTCTCAGAAAAATGTCGATGGACTAACTATCTCCTCAGTTCCCAAAACGTCACAGCTGCAGCTGCTGCCACATTGAGGGAATCGACGGCGTGCGACATCGGTATGCGCACTACGTAGTCGGAGGAGGAGATTACCTCCCCTGGCAAACCGTCGCCTTCTGTTCCCATGATGACGGCAAGGCGGTCGATGGTCTTCAGCACAGGATGGTTGAGGGGGATGGAGTCGTCAGACAATGCCATGGCGGCTGTCTTGAATCCTTGTTTGGCAAGAGACGTTATGGGCGTGTCGAGCCACGTCCACGGCACCAGGAAGACACTGCCCATCGACACGCGTACCGAACGGCGGTTGAAGGGGTCGCACGAGTCGGGTGTGAGCAAGACGGCGTCAATGCCGAGTGCTGCTGCCGAACGGAATATGGCTCCAATGTTTGTGGTGTCGCATACAGCATCTATCACCACCACACGGTGTGCATCCTTGCATATCTCCTCCACCGTGGGCAACAACGGACGATTCATAGCGCAGAGCACGCCACGGGTGAGTGTATAGCCAGTGAGTTGTGAAAGGAGCTGTCGGTCGCCGGTATAGACTGTGAGGGAAGGGAAACGGCTGATTATCTCACTTGCGTCGCCGTCAATATGCCGTCGCTCGCACAGAAGCGACAGAGGCTGGTAGCCAGCGTCGAGTGCCACACGTATTACCTTTGGGCTTTCGGCAATAAACACCCCACCCTCCGCCTCTTTCGACTGGCGCAGTTGTGCTTCGGTGAGCGAACTGTAAACATCAAGTCCTGGCTCGTTAAGTGATGTCACTTCGATAATATTCATAGTGTTTCTTTTCTTCTTTATATTTGAAGTCTTAACTCCAGTATTTGCTTTTTCCGGAAACTCCGAATTTTCCGGAATCTACAGATTTTCTGGATAGTCCGGATTTTACTGATCCGGATTCTCCACATATCCCTGATATTTCTCTTCCAACGAGCTCATCACTGAGTCGTAAGCTTGGTGCATGGTGGCTTGTATATTACGCTGACCTTTATCTACGGGATAGATGGGCTGATGGATGGTGAGAGAGAGAGGATGCCACTTGGCGAAATGCCAGTCGCGGGTGCGGGGCATGACGTCAAACGGGCCATTGAGCGTGATAGGCACCACGGGCAACTGCAGTTCATCGGCAAGCATAAACGCACCCTTGCGGAACTGTCCCAAGTGGCCGGTGAACGAGCGGGCTCCCTCTGGGAACACGACAACGCTTATACCGCTTGAGAGCGTTTTCCGGGCATCGTCATAAGTCTTTTTTATCTTACTTGGTCCGCGCTTGTCAACAAATATCTGGTGCGACTTGCGACAGGCATAGCCCACGAACGGGATCTTCTTGAGCTGGTACTTCATCATCCACTTGAAATTTCGGCAGAGGAAACCGTAGATGAGGAAGATGTCGAACGCTCCCTGGTGGTTGGCAACGAAGACATATGAGTGACCTTTTTCGAGGTTTTCACGTCCTTCAACCTTCACTGGAAGGAGAAAGGCACGAGTGATGACCCATCCCCAGCAGTGACCAGGGAAATATCCCCAGAAGTGTCCGTTGCCGATGCTACAACCTATTCCGGTGACGATGCCGGTGATGATAGTGGCCACGATAACTATCGGGAAGGCCACGAAGAGTTGATAGATATAATAAAGGTATTTCATTGTTGTTTGTATTTTTACTGTTTTATCTTTTCTTTCTTAGTGTGATGACCACTATCTCGCTTGGCATTCCAAAGCGGAAGGGGATGAAACCACCGAGACCCGTAGAAACGTTGATGGCTCTGTCGCCCTCGAAAAACATTCCTCCCCACTCGTCATAAATCAGCGAAGCAGGCGACCAACCGAAGAGGGCAAATTGCATGGCGTGGGTATGACCGCTCAGGGTGAGCTGTGCATGGCTTTCGGGCAATATCTTGCGTCTCCACGATGAAGGGTCGTGTTCGAGCATCGTCACGAAAGCCTCTGGGTTTACCCCGTTGAGCGTCTTTTGTATGTCGCCGAGACGGGGGAAGTGGATGCTGTCGCCGTCGTTAGCCATTCCCGCTACTACTATAGAGTCTGACGAGCGGCGCACTGCCACATGGTCGTTGACGAGAAGATGCCACCCCATCTGGCGTATCAGTCTTACCGTTTCGCGCTCGTTGGCTACCTTTGTTGAAGGTGAGGCATGGATATAGTTGGCGTAGTCATGATTGCCGAGTACGGAATAGACACCATCTTTCGCCTTTATCGTCGAGAGAATGTCGATACAGGGATAAAGTTCCTGAGGCTCACGGTTCTGGAGGTCGCCGGTAAACATCACCGCGTCGGCATCCTGGGCATTGATGCTATCCACATACTCGCGAAGGATGTCGGTACAGGACTGGTATGTACCCACATGAGCGTCTGAGAAATGAACTATTTTATAGCCGTCGAACGAGGCTGGCAGAGAGGCTGATATATACTCTACGTGCCTTACGTTGAGCTGATGGAAGCCTGCAGTTGAGCCATATATGGATATATACCAGATGAGTAAGACAAATATCCACCCGGTGATATTGCCGTAGTTGCGTGCTGGGTGTTGTCTTGCTTTCTTGAACAGCGTCCTAACGATTCTGCTGCATAGCGTGCCGAAGAGCGAAGATAGGAAAAATACCAACTTCGGGACGACGAGAAGGGCGAGAAGCAGAAGGTAAGTGTTCATTACCGACATGTCTTTGGGTGCAAAGTTTCGTGAGGTGACAAGTCCGACTGTTGCCACTGCCATCATTATCGACGGGAGTAAAAGCATAGCAAGACGTCTTGCCTTATTTTTTCTTTTGCGTATGTAGCGCAGGTAGAAATATATGTCGGGCAAGACAATAGCTATCAGGATGGGAATGAATATCTTGGTAATCATTGTAAGTGTCTGAAATATTGTTGTCTATCGGCTTAAGAAACGCCTCATCAGTTCTATGGGTACGCCTCGACGTCGGGAATAGTCTTCCAGCTGGTCGTCGCCCACCTTGCCAACGGCGAAATAGCGTGCCTTGGGATGGGCTATCATCATACCGCTTACGCTGGCGTGAGGCTTCATCGCACCGCTCTCTGTCAGTCTGATGCCTATCTCTGAGAAACGTATGATGCTGTCGATGACGAAGTTGATGCTGGCATCGGGCAGCGATGGATAGCCTACGGCAGGACGTATGCCTACGAAACGTTCTGAGTGTAGGTCGCTGACTGAGAGACACTCGTCGGGAGCATATCCCCAATAAGTGCGTCGCACCTCTTCGTGCATCTTCTCTGCTGTTGCTTCGGCAAGGCGGTCGGCAATGAGTTGCATCATCATTCGTTCGAAATCATCGTTCTGGAAATCTGTCTCAAGCCCCATATCGACGGTGGTGGCAAAGAGTCCCATTCGGTCGGCTATTCCTTGACCAACAGGACGGATGAAGTCTGACAGACAGAGGTTGGGTTGTGACTCATCGACAATATTCTGCTGGCGTAGCAAAGGGATACGATGACCGTCAAAGATGATGTCGTCGTCGTCGCCATTGGCGTCGGCAAGGGCGACGATGGCATGAGTGTGATAACGGTCGGCAAAGGTCTTTATACGTTCTTCTGCCATGTGTCGCAGTCGCTGTTGTTCTTGACTGTCTTTTACCTGCCATGCATGATAGAAATAGAGCCAATTGATATATGGCTCTATGTCGGTAAGATAGTATGTGAGGACGTGTCGTTGCATTTCTTTCCTTGTGATGCTTATTCCCTGAACCTCACTGCTTCGCCAGCAGTGGTGTCTTGTATCTTTCCGTCGGCATATATTGTCTTTCCATTGCAGATGGTGCGTTCCACACGCCATGAGAACTGGTGTCCTGTCAGCGGAGTCCATCCGCATTTGCTCAGCACATCTCCATCGGTCACTGTCCATGGAGTGCCTTTCCTCACCAGGACGCAGTCTGCCTTGTATCCGGGACGTATGTATCCACGACGACTCACGCCGAAAATACGTGCGGGATTGTGGCACATGAGTTCAACGAGACGTGTCATCGAGATATAACCCTTGTCAACGAGTTCCAGCATAGAACATAGAGAGTACTGTATGCTCGGCATGCCAGAGGCAGCCTTGGCGCATCCTCCATGTTTGTCAGCCAAGAGGTGTGGGGCATGGTCGGTGCCTATCACGCTGATACGTCCGTCGGCGATGGCTTGTCTCAGCGCCTCACGGTCGTCGGCAGTCTTTACGGCAGGATTACACTTTATGCGTGTCCCTTTGGTTATATAGTCCTCGGCAGAAAACATCAGGTGGGCTATGACAGCTTCGGCGGTGATGTTGTCGTCATGCGGTTCGAATAGCTGCAACTCTTCCTTGGTGGAGATATGAGCCACGTGCAGTCTGGTGTGGTGTTGCCTTGCCAGTTCGACGGCGAGTCTCGTACATTCTATGCAAGCCTCCCTGCTGCGTATGTCGGGATGATGAGTAACGTCAGGATCGTCTCCATAGAGTCGCTTGGCCTCAGCCATGTTGGCGTTAATCATCGCCGTATCCTCACAATGCGTCATGACGGGCATGGTGGCGGTGGAGAAGATTCGGTCGAGAGACTGTCGGCGATCGACGAGCATATTTCCTGTGGAAGCCCCCATAAAGAGTTTTATTCCAGGTATGCGGTGAGGGTCGAGATGTGCGAAGAGGTCGGCATTGTCGTTGGTAGCCCCAAAGAAGAACGAGTAGTTTACAATGCTATCAGTAGCAGCGATGGCGAATTTCTCTTCCAGTGCCTCCAAGGAGGTTGTCTGTGGCACGGTGTTTGGCATGTCGAAGAAGGTGGTGACGCCACCGGCGGCAGCTGCACGGCTCTCGGAAGCCATGTCTGCCTTCTGCGTCAGTCCTGGCTGGCGGAAGTGTACGTGGTCGTCGATGATGCCGGGCAGCAAAAAACAACCCTCCGCATCCAGTGTCTCATCGACATCAGATGGGAGAGCCTCGTTGTCTGCATCCACATTCACAAAAAAGCCATCTTCAATAAGTACGTTGGTCTTCAGCGACTTACCATCGCTTACGACGGTTACATTCTTTATTAGAGTTGTCATTTCTGCCTGATGATAGATATGTGTTTATTTCTTAATAGAGTCGGTCAGCACTTTTTGAGAAAAAGGAGAGTTGTTGACTTGCCGCCCGGCTGATATGGAGTCGATAGTTTCTTGAGGTTGTGCTTGTGTGGGCGTAGGAGTGCCGTCGGGCTCAAGGCCCTGCATTCTTGCCTCGTTTTCAGAAGCTATCTTATAATATTCGCTTACGTATGGGTTGCTCTTGAACTTGTCTGTAGCCTTGCTCATGATATCCTCAATCTGAGGAGTGAGGATGGGATATTGATAGCCGCTTGTGATCATCATGAAGACGCCTGGACCGAGCACATTGTCGAAGTTATCTACGATAAACGAGGTGACGAGCTTATCCTCTTCCTTGGCTATCTGTGCGGCTTCGATAGAGAGTTTCTGGTTTATCTCATCCTCGTCGATGCCGTCGAGCATCATCTGGCTCTGCTTGTGTGCAAGCTCGTTCATTTGGTTGTCGAGGCGGTTATGCTTGTCGAGAAAGTCGTAGAGCTTCTCGTTAAGAGGCGTTCCGCTCACCTTCTGGCTTGCATTGTCTATCTTTATGGTTATCTCTCCTTCTTCCAGTACCATAGGCATGATGCTCTGGTCGTCCATAAAGAGGTTGACCATTCTCACCGTATCGAGAGTGCCGTTGAAGTTAAACTGCCCGTGCACGACGTCACAAGAGTCGATATTCTTCAGCTCATTGTTTTTAATGGCTTTGAGGTAGAGTTTACTTCCGTCGAGTGCCGACACCGACGATGAGCCCTGCACGTTGTATGAGCCAGTGCAAGAGGCGAAGACACTAACCGCCATGGCTAATGCGTATGTGATTTTCTTCATGCTTTTTCTCTTTTTCTTAAAATTTCACTTACAAATGTACGATGTTATCATGACGTACGGAAATTTTTTTATTAGTTTTAAAACAATTATCGCTTGTTTTATGATTTTTTTTGCTCTTCTGACAGTTCTTTACCCAGTCTATGGTTTGAATAGAGCTGTAACAGTGCCGCAATGAGTAGCGTCACTACCCAGTTGTTTCTAACGTATTGGAGATATGACAACCTGTCGAGACCGAAGAGATTATTTATATTTGCAAACATCAAGACTGCTGTGATGACAAAGAACAGGTCGCTTGCCACTACCATGCGGCGAAGGCGGCGTATTACCACATTGTTGCCTTCGTAGCTTTGTTTTAGTTGCATCAAGACGAAGGCGACCGTTCCCATGGCGAAGATATAGGGAGCCCATGGTTGCAGCATGACGTTGGCAATACTGCCCACGACAATCATCACTGCTCCCATGAGAAAGATGATGTTTTCTACCTTATTCAGTTGTTTCATTTTCAGTGCTTTCTTGTGAGTCATCACGTAGTACAAAGATGTCTTCATCGTCGGCCTTCATGAAATACCGCTCACGGGCTATCTCCACTATCGCCTTCGGGTCTGTCTCCAGTCGGCGCAGCTTGGACATGTTGGTTTCGTACTGTCCGCGATATTCATCAATCTCTTTCTGAAGGTCGCTGATGCGCTCCTTGTTGTTCATGTGTGCCAGGATGCTGTTCTCGCCTACAAATCCCACGAGTGCCACACCAGCCGCCGCCACTACGACATACCTAAGCCATAGCGCGTGTTGCATGAACTTTATCAGTCTCGGCATCTTTTTCATACCTATTTATATATATAAGGGCAAATGGATTAGTCTCTCTTCGAACCCAAGATGCGGAGAAGATAAATGAAGAGATTGATGAAGTCGAGATAAAGCGTGAGGGCGCCGATGAGCGCAAGCTTCTGTCCTGTCTCGCCAGTATCGCCTGATACGGCAAGCATCTGCTTTATCTTCTGTGAGTCGTATGCGGTGAGACCTACAAAGATGAGCACGCCCAGATAACTGATGATCATGTTAAGTCCTGTGCTGCCTATAAACATGTTGACGATGGTGGCTATGATAATGCCGATGAGGGCCATGAAGAGTATGCGGCCTATCGACGTGAGGTCTTTCTTTGTGGTGTAGCCTATGACAGCCATCGTGGCAAAGGTGCCTGCGGTGATGAAGAAGACGCTGGTGATAGACTCCATGGTGTATGCAAGGAAGATGAACGATAGTAGAGCACCGTTGATGACGCTATATGCCACAAACATCAGTGTTGCGGTGGCAAGCGAGAGGCGGTTGATAGCTCCGCTGACGCCAAAGACCAACGCGAACTCGGCAATGATGAGTCCGAAGAAGAGAGCCTTGTTTGTGACCAATGCATTTAGGATGCCAGGACTGGTGGCCACACCGTATGCTGTAACGCCGGTGAGGACAAGCGCGAGGGTCATCCATACATATACCTTGCGCATTAATACAGGGAATGCCTGAGACAACATTAGCTCGCGATCGCGGGCTAAAGAATCAATCTGAAAGTTGTTATAGTTCATCGTATATTCATTTTTTTATTATTTCCGAATACAAAATTACTACAAATATCTCGATAAAACAAGAAAAACGCATGACTTATAGCATTTTTTGATTATTATTTTAGTATCTTTAATTATTTTGGTGGCAAAAAACTTGCTATTAAGCCAATTTTGCAATAACTTTGGACCCGATTTCGGATGAATAGACAATAAGTTAATGCTACAATATGAAAAATGCTCAGATCACAATTCGTAAAGGTAAGCCAGATGATGCATCGCGTATAGCGTCGCTCATCATCATGGCCATGACAGAAGAATGCTGTCTCTATTTCTGTGGAGAAAAACACACCATTGACGACTTTCATGAGGCGATGACTACGCTCGCATTGCGCACCGACTCGCAATACAGCTATCTCAACACTCTTTGCGCCGTTGACGAGAAAGACAATATTGTGGGTGTATGCACAAGTTATGACGGTGCCCTACTCCACCAGCTGAGAAAGGCTTTCATCGACACGGCATGGGAACGATGGGGAATGGATCATAGTAATATGCCAGACGAGACACAGGCAGGAGAACTCTATATCGACTCGCTTGCCGTGGACCCAGAATACAGGGGAATGGGGATAGCAAAGCAGCTGCTTGAGGCTACGATACAGAAATCGAGAGAGATGCACCTGCCTGCCACAGGCCTCCTCGTGGATACAGGCAACCCTCGCGCTGAACTATTATATAATAAGGTGGGATTCCGCGTCGTAGATACCAATACGTGGGGAGGACACCCTATGAAGCATATGACAATAGAAAACAACACGACTAAAATAAATTTTTGAGAACAATGAAAATAGGATTGTTTATCCCTTGTTATGTCGATGCTATCTTTCCAGAGGTGGGTGTAGCGACATACAAACTGCTTACAAGTTTAGGGCTCGACGTGGAATATCCTCTCGACCAGACTTGTTGCGGACAGCCGCAGGCAAATGCAGGATTTGAAAGGATGGCAGAGACACAGGCGCTCTCCTTTGACGAGAAATTCGCCCCTTTCGACTATGTGGTGGCCCCATCGGCCAGCTGTGCAGCCTTCGTGAAGATCAATCATCCACGACTGCTCAAAGATCATCGTCACGAATGCATGGCATCGGAGAAGGTGATGGACGTGGTGGAATTCCTTCACGATGTGGTGAAACCGACATCGCTGCCAAGCCGCTTTCCTCACGTGGTGAGCATACATAACTCATGTCACGGTGTGCGCGAACTGGGTCTGTCGTCGCCCAGCGAACGAAACATGCAGTCGTTTTCGAAGATCAAAGACCTGCTCTCGCTGGTGGATGGCATCACGGTGAAAGAACCCGAACGCGCTGACGAATGTTGTGGCTTCGGAGGAATGTTCTCCATCGAAGAACAGGCAGTGTCTGTGCAGATGGGAACAGACAAGCTGGAACGCCATATAGCCACCGGGGCAGAGTTTATCACGGGACCAGACTCGTCGTGCCTCATGCATATGCAAGGCATCGCCAAGCGACTGGGCAAGCCCATAAAGTTTATTCATGTAGTACAGATATTAGCAGCAGGACTATGAGCACATTACATTCAAAGGCGGCAGAGGTTTTCCTCAAGAATGCCGAGAAAGCAAAATGGCACGACGCCACGTTCTGGTCGGTACGTACCAAGAGAGACAATATGGCGAAAAACCTCGACGAGTGGGAACAGTTGCGACAGATGGCAAGCGACATCAAGCGTCATACCATAACACACATGGACGAGTATCTCGACCGTTTTGCCACCAATGCCGAGAACAATGGAGTGACAGTACACTGGGCGAAGGACGCGCGCGAGTTTAACGGGACCGTGCTCGACATACTGCGTTCACATGGTGTGAAGAAGATGGTGAAGAGCAAATCGATGCTCACTGAGGAGTGTGAAATGAATCCCTATCTCGAAAACAACGGCATAGAGGTGGTGGAGACCGACCTCGGAGAACGTATCATACAACTGATGCACTCTAAGCCAAGTCATATAGTGATGCCGGCAATACATATCACACAGGAAGAGGTGGGACATCTCTTTGAGAAAGAGCTGGGAAGCGAGAAGGGCAACTACGACCCCACTTATCTCACTTACTGTGCACGTATGAGCCTGCGCGATGAGTTTATGACTGCTCAGGCAGGCATGACGGGAGCTAACTTCGGCGTGGCAGAGACTGGCGACATCGTGGTGTGTACAAACGAGGGCAATGCCGACATGTCAACATCAATGCCTAAACTGCATATTGCCGCTATAGGACTTGAGAAGGTGATACCCGACTACCGCTCGCTCGCCGTGTTCCAACGTCTGCTCAGCCGTAGCGGAACAGGACAACCCACTACGACCTTTACATCTCATTTCCGAAAAGCACGTCCAGACGGCGAGATGCATATCATTCTCGTTGACAACGGACGTAGCGACATCATCGCCGACAAAGAGCACTGGGAGACACTGAAATGTATTCGTTGCGGATCGTGTATGAACACATGCCCCGTCTATAGACGCAGTGGCGGATATTCATATACGTACTTCATACCAGGACCTATCGGTATCAATCTCGGTATGCTGCGCGACCGCTATTCGTTTTCTGACAATGTCAGCGCATGTTCGCTTTGCTGCTCGTGCGACAATGTTTGTCCTGCAAAAGTGAACCTCTCGGAACAGATATATCTCTGGAGACAAAAACTCGAATCGCTGCAACGGGCTAAGAAACAGAAGAAACTCATCAGCGAGGGACTAAAATATGTCTTCGATCGACCGCGACTCTATTCTACCGCACTGAAATTTGCCCCGATAGTCAACACACTTCCGCGTTTCTTGAAATATAACGGACTTAATGACTGGGGAAAGGGACGCGAACTGCCCGAGTTTGCCAAGGAGTCGTTCCAGACGTTGTGGAAGAAAGGTAAGGTGAAATAAATTCTTGTCGTTTTCTGGAAATAATGTATAGTTATGAATAAAGAAGAACTTTTATCAAAGATAAAAAACAACATTCACTCCACTTACGAAATGCCTTCGTTTGAGGAGCTGAATGCCGTGAAGTACGATAATCCACTGCTGCAGTTTGTTGAAATGAGTCAGACTGTGGGAGGAATGGTGGTACATCTGAAGAGTGGCGAAGATGTCAACAAGGTTATTCGTGATATATATCCCGATGCAACCGTGATAACGTCAAACTTACAGGAGGTGACCATAGCAAACAGAAATCCAGACACAGTGACAGAGGCCAATGACCTTAACGGAACTGACGTGGGAGTGGTAAAAGGTGAGTTTGGCGTGGCTGAAAACGGATGTGTCTGGGTGCCTCAGACCATGAAGGAGAAAGCCGTCTGCTTCATCTCCGAAAACCTTGTCATACTGCTCGACAGCGACAAGATAGTCAACAATATGCACGAAGCATACGAACGCATACATTTCACCGACTATGGTTACGGATGTTTTATCAGTGGACCGTCGAAGACTGCCGACATAGCACAAGCTCTTGTCATGGGAGCACAGGCTGCCCGGTCGGTAACAATCATATTAAGGTGATAGAAGCCCATTGTGTGCTTTTTTGACATAAAATAGAGAGGAGTGAGGCAAAAAACTCACTCCTTTAACATAGTTTTACGACAAATGCAACTTATTTATCGATAATTATCGCTATCTTTGCATCGGTTTATTTAGAATTGAGATTATTTATGAAAAGCAATAAGTTTTTTATCCTCCTATTCTCGGCTTTCATCATGTCGTCTTGTTTTAAGGATGAAGCACCGAATGCCGAATGTGACATAACCAGAGCCTGGGTTCATACAGACGATTGGAGTAGCCTCTTCTTTAACGAGGCTGACACGACGAGAACAGTGTTGTATTCTGACAAGAAGATTTATTTCTATATCAAGCCAGATGCAGACGTGACAGCCTTGGCACCGCAGTTTGAGATCACCGAGGGGGCTACCATATCCCCTGCCAACGGAAGCGTACAGGACTTCTCAAACGGACCGGTGAAATATATCGTCACATCTGAAGACGGACAGTGGACAAGGGAATATCTCGTCAATTTCGCTTTTCCGAAGATACCCACTTACTACAGTTTTGACGAGTCGGGAGAAATATACAACGATCCTAACTTAGGGGCAAGATATAACAGATGGTATGAAAAATGTGAGTCCGGCATCGACTCTTATCACAGTATAGAGGTGTTTGCCAATGCCAATGCAGGCTTTGCGCTGAGCAACACTAAGACAGCCGTGGAAGACTATCCTTCAGTAGTCGATATGGGTTATGCAGGAAAAGGCGTGCGTCTGACTACTTGCAGCACTGGGCCCTGGGGATTGCTCGTAAGACGACCTTTGGCAGCTGGCAACTTCTTCATCGGAGAGTTTGACGTGGAGCAGGCTCTTGACAACACTCTTCACACATCGCGCATGGGACGTGTCTTCGATCGTAAACCCTATAAGGTAGAGGGATACTATAAATATAAGGCGGGCAAAGAATTCTGGAAATACGTGAAAGGCAAGGTGGAGAAGCATCCTGAGATAAAAGACCGTGCAGCCATCTATGCTGTGTTCTACCGCAACCGAGATGCAGAAGGAAAAGAAGTGATGCTTTTCGGCGAGGACAGCAAGACCAATCCGAATATCGTGGCAATAGCCGAGCTAACAGATATCCCAGAGACAGACTCATGGACTCATTTTGAGATGACGTTCAACTGGAAAGCAGATGTTGACTGGACCTTGCTGCGCAATCAAGGATATAACCTTACGGTGGTGTTCTCGTCAAGCACCGACGGAGCCTATTATGAAGGAGCACCAGGCAGTACACTCTGCATCGACGAGGTGAGAATCCTATGTGAAGAGATGGAAGAATAATCATATTATATAATTGACTATTATGAAGAAAAAAATATATCTATCAGCACTGTCGCTTTTGGTTTCCATAGGCTCATGGGCCATCAGCATACCAGACAGTCTAAACTATACCTTCCGCATTGGTTACAATATCGGCGGTACGGCACCCATTGGGATGCCAAACACGATAAGGAGTCTTAACAGTTACGACTTCCAACCAAATGTCACCCTCGGACTCGATGTATGGAATGATATTTGGGGACAATGGGGATTGCTTTCAGGCGTACACCTGGAGAATAAAGGAATGAAAATAGATGCTACGGTAAAAAACTACCACATGACGATGGTGCAAGGTGGCAACGAGCTCGAGGGTATGTACACGGGAAAACTGGTCACTGACTGCAATCAATGGATGATAACCATACCACTGATGGCTACCTTTCGCACTGGACACTTCCTGCTGAAATGCGGACCATATGTCTCGTATGTCGCCAACACGTCGTTTAAGGGACACGTCTATGACGGATACCTCCGTACCGGCGATCCTACCGGCGACAAGGTGACAATGGGGCCTGAAGGCGACGACAATCCCACTTACGACTTCAGCGACGATATGCGGAAGTTTCATGTAGGCATAGGAATAGGTGCTGACTATTGCATCGGAAGCCGTTTAGGCATCTATGCCGACATCACATGGGGACTGAATGGTGCTTTCAAGAGTTCGTTCAATACTATCGAACAGACGCTCTATCCTATCTATGGTACCATAGGTCTGTCGTATAAGCTAAAATAGAATAACGTTTTAAAAATAATTATTATGAAGAAGATTTTTACACTTTTTGCAACACTGTTGTTTGCAGTAACGGCAATGGCAGAAGATTATGAGTGCAATCTGGCAGTATTTGCCTATGGCACCCCCAGTGACTACCAGAAAGTGAACATCAATTGTACGAAAAACGCCAATGAAAAGTTCGACTTTCTTTTGAGGAATTTCAGTTTCGGTACAATGAATGTCGGTGATATTAACGTAAAGGATATCGACGTCATAGAGCAGAATGGTGATTTCTATCGTTTCAAGACAAAGCAGACGATAAAGATTATGTTTGTCGTGCCCTGTGAAATAGAACTTGAGGGTACGTTGAATGGGAGCACTCTCGACGTGAAACTCTTCATACCGTCGTTCTCCACAAGTGTTCTCGTCAACAACAATCCCACACTTGAAACATATCCACAGGTCACTGGCCTGAAACTCTTTGGAACTGATGTTCCTAATTTCGACCCGTCAAAGAACACGGGAAATAGTATAGTATTGCCCACCACACCTACCGATGCCGACATCACATTCACTACCGACGACGCTTCGGCTAAGACATACGTATTGAGCTTTCACGACACACAAAACAAACTGTTTTATGTAGCCTGTTACAGCAACGATCTCGTGGGTATAACAAATTATGTGTTTGATGTCGTTGAATCCTCTGGAGTGGATGCTGTCATGGAACCATCATGCCGCACAGTGATAGGCCGCTACAATGTCGGAGGCAAGACTTCGGGCAATGGCTCTCGTGGTTTGGTAATCACGAAGTATTCTGACGGAACAGTAGAAAAGATCGTTAAATAACTTTTGCAAGAATGGAAGTAAAAAGAAGATAGGGAAGTTGACTTCCCTATCTTCTTTTTACTTATTATGTTTCTTTATTTTATTCCACGCTCGTTAAGAGCCTTAGTGTATTTTGCCGCATTCTTAAGATGTTCGGCGTAGGTGACTGCGAAATTGTGGGTGCCAGAGAAGTCCTCCTTGGCACACATGTAGAGGTAATTGTGCTGTACGTAGTTGAGCACAGCGTCGATACCAGCCACCGATGCTATTTTTATAGGACCGGGTGGAAGACCTGTGTTCTTGTATGTGTTGTATGGGCTGTCGATGGTGAGAAGTTTGTTGTAGATACGGCGAAGGGCAAAGTCCTTGTGGGCAAACTTAATGGTCGGGTCAGCCTGTAGTGGCATGTCGGTCTTCAGACGATTGTAGTACATGCCTGCTATCATCGGCTTCTCGCCGTTGTTTGCCGTCTCCTCGTCGATGATGCTTGCCATGGTTGCCACTTCAACAGGTGTCAACCCCATTGTCTCGGCCTTTCTTTTCCTGCGGTTGTCCCAGAAGCGATCGTGAGCATCTTCCATCTTGTCCATCAGTTTGTCGATACTCACGTTCCAATACACTTCGTATGTATCTGGAATAAACATCGCCATGATCGTAGCGGTGTCGTAGCCATATTTTGAACAGTATGCTTGGTCAGCGAGATGTTCGGCTATCTCCGTACTGTCTATCATCAGCTTCTTCGACAAGATGGCTGCGAGGCGTTCGGTGGTTCGCGCCTCAGGGACAGTGAGCCTGAGTGGACTCTGCAGTCCGTTTTTTAGATGTCTGAAAAGTGTGAAGGTGTTTACACCAGTTTCTACGGCATAGCGTCCGGTACGTATCTTGCCGTTGTTATATCCCCAGTGTCTCATGAGTGTTGACATTCCGGTCATTGAGTGCTCTTTGCCCAACGGTTGTAGTTTGACGATAACAGAGTCTAAAGTATCGTCGTTGTCGATATATACATATTCGGTAGAGCTCTTCTTCGAAAAAGCGGTGAAGAAGAAGTAGAATAGCAGCAGGGCTATTATTACCACAATAGCAGCTGCCGAATAGATGTAAACCTTCGGTGTGACTTTTTTCATGATGGATATTCAGAATTTGTCAGTTGAAAAAATTAACCTGATTACATATAGAGAGGTAGGCATGTCGCCATACCTACCTCTATGCTTAATTGAATTTCTATTTACAGATTCAGTGACTTCTTGATAGCCTCAATCTTGGCGTTTGCAGCCTCGACGCAACGGTCGTAGTCGGCTGCAGTCTTCATGCTGTCGTCCTTAACCTCAATGTAGAACTTTATCTTTGGCTCTGTGCCTGAAGGACGTACGCTGACCTTTGTGCCGTCGCTGCAGAACCACTGGAGCACGTTGCTCGTAGTTGGCATGTCGAGTTTCTTTGTGCCTTCAGCTGTGGTGATCTCAAGAGTCTGGAAGTCTTTCCATACGGTGATCTGGCTGCCTGCAAGGTCTTTTGGAGGATTAGAACGGAAGTCGGCAAGCATCTGCTTGATCTCGTCTGCACCAGTCTTTCCGGGTTTAACCACGTTGACAGTAAACTCGCGTGAGAAGCCATAGTCAACATAGATGTCCATGAGCAGGTCGTAGAGAGTGCGTCCGTTGTCTTTAGCCCAAGCAGCAATTTCGCAGATGAGACAGATGGAGGCAGGTGCGTCTTTGTCGCGAACCTTGTCGTATGGCAGGTAGCCGAACGACTCTTCTCCACCTCCGATGTACTTCTGCTTGCCTTCTGAGATGGCGATCTCGTTGGCAATCCACTTGAAGCCAGTGTAGCAGTCGCGAATCTCCACGCCGTTGCGCTCGGCTATCTTTGCAATCACCTCTGTTGTCACGATGGTCTTCACCATGAAGTCAGAAGGATTGAGTTTACCGAGTTTCTTCTTGTTTTCGATGATATAGTAAGAGAGCATCATAGCGGTCTGGTTACCATTGATGATGATCCACTCTCCCTTATTGTCTCGGCAAACGATGGCGAGGCGGTCGGCGTCTGGGTCAGAAGCGATGACGAGGTCGGCGTTGAGCTTTGTTCCGAGCTTCATGCCCAAGGTCATGGCTTCTGCATTCTCTGGGTTAGGAGAAACGACTGTTGGGAAATCGCCGTCGATGACCATCTGTTCTGGCACCACGTGTATGTTCTGGAAGCCCCATGAGCGCAGACAGAGAGGAACGATGACGCGTCCAGTGCCGTGCATTGGAGAATAAACGATGTTGAGGTCTTTCTGTCGCAGGATTACATCCTGATCTACCATTGCTTCTTTCACTGCAGATACATAGTCCCAGTCCATCTCGCCGCCGATGATCTCAATAAGTTCCTTGTTACCAGTGAACTTAACGTCGTCGATGGTCACTTTGTTCACCTCGTCGATGATGCCCTTGTCGTGTGGAGCGAGCACCTGTGCGCCATCGCCCCAGTAAGCCTTATAACCATTATATTCGCGTGGGTTGTGGCTTGCTGTCACGTTGACACCAGCCTGGCAGCCGAGTTGGCGTATGGCGAACGAGATCTCAGGTGTAGGACGGAGGCTCTCGAAGAGATAAGCCTTGATGCCATTGGCTGAGAAGATATCTGCTACGGTCTCTGCAAACATACGTCCGTTGTTGCGGCAGTCGTGTCCCACTACAACGGCGAGATCTTTCTTTTCAGGATAAGCCTTCAGCAGATAGTTGGCAAAGCCTTGTGTTGCCATACCCACGATGTATTTGTTCATGCGGTTTGTACCGGCACCCATGATGCCGCGCAGACCGCCAGTTCCGAATTCGAGGTTCTGGTAGAAAGCGTCAACGAGGGCTGTCTTATCCTCGTTATCGAGCATTTCTTGTACTTGCTTTCGTGTTTCCTCGTCGAAAGCTGGTGAAAGCCACTGTTTGGCTTTTTCTTCGCATTGTGCGATAAGCTGTGAGTTGTTGTCCATAAAATTATGTTTTAAGTTTTTATTCTCTAAATCACCACAAAGGTAATACTTTTAATCAACAATTGTCATGTTGACTGCGTTAATTTTTGCTAAAGGCGGGAATTATTGCCTAAAGTTCATTGATTATCTTGTCAATTTCTTCAAATTGATTACCAAGATTCAGGTTCAGATATACCCTATAGAGTGCTGGAGCCCATTTTTGTTTCGCCTCGGGTGCCATCTCTCTGTATCGTTCGAGATATGGTCTTGCCTGGATATAGAGTTTTTTTATCTCCTCTTTCCGTTTAGTTGTCTGTGACCCCTTTTCTGCTATGATGACGTTGTTGAGGAAAGCCATTCCCACGTTATAGTATGCTTCAGCGACAGAGTCGTTGAGTTCAATAATCCTGTCCCCTACTTTTATGCAGTCGTCGTTTCGTCCGAGGTTAAGAAGTGCATTCGACTTGGCATAGAGGAAGAGGATATTGGTGGAGTCTGTTTCCAGAGCCTTGTCGGCAGTGGCAAGAGCCTCTTCCATTTCCCCGTTCTTGGTATAGAAGTCGATGAGGTGCGGGAAGAAATAGCTGAATGTAGGAAAGAGGTTAAATCCCCGTTTCAATGTTTCGAAATATTTCTCCGTGTCGTTTGTCTTTTCGTATGCAATGGCTTCATACATGAGCGTATAGCTGAGCCTTGCCGTGTCATATTCTGCCATTTCGGCATGTCGGAGTGTCATCTCCGCGTTGTCAGCGTTATGTCCGCAGACAGTTGCCCAATATGCTGCTTCAGGCATTCGTTTGTCGTTTTTTGAATAGTCGTATGCGGCAAACATCGGGTGTGTTGAACATGATATATAGGTGTCGAAAAGTGTAAAGGCCCTTTCGTTGTTACCTTTTCTGAGATGGAACGTACCGCCGAAGAAGAGGTTCGGTCGGCAACGGTCGAGCATAACTATGTTTTTCTCCCGGTATTTTGTTTTCACCCTACCCTTTTCGTCAGGCAAGGCGTCAAGCGAGTCGAGTTGCAGAGCCACGTCAAAGAGTTTCTTTGTCAGCGTGAAGAGCTGTGTGGTGTCGTATTTTTGCTTGAGATAAAGTTTTTCGTTGCCCTCGGCATACTGTTTCTCTATTGCCTGTAGCAGGGAAGCATATACGCGTGGGTCTTGACGGCTGCTTGAGTCTTTTCTTATTGCGTCTCTAAGCATCGTCTCGGCCTTAGCCAGTTCCTTGCCACTCTTAATATAAGACCGCGCTTGAGAAATCTCTTTGCGCTGAGCTCTCAAGCACGGTATTATTGTCAATATGAGAAGCGTTATAGCGATAAGCTTCTTTGTCATTATTTATTCGCCTCCCATTAATTTTTCAATCTCTGCGGTCTTGGTAGCATCGCCGAGTCCGTAGTAAACCTGATAGAGGGTGTATGCCCAGTTCACCTTCTTACGGTCTGGGTCAACCGAACGTACATGCTCGAGATACTTCTGTGCCTCGGTATATACGGCCTTCACCTTCTCTGCATCAGCAGGAGTCAAGCGTCCTGTTGTGCCTGAGAGCTGGTCCTTCATCGTTGTAGCCTTCAACACGAGGCTGGCACCGATATTATACTCCACCTCGATGAAGTTTGGATCGATCTCCATGGTCTTCTTGAATGAAGCCACAGCCTCGTCATACTTCTGCTGGTTCATCTGGCTTTCACCGAGGAATGCCCAGAGGAACTTGTCGTTTGGCTGCTTTTTCACCTCTTCGGCACACCATGCTTCTTTCTCGGCGTTACGTCCTGGCTGTGAGAGATACTCGTTGATGGCGAAGAGAACAGACTGGTCGTCGATGTTCTTCTCACGTATCTCTTTCAGCTTGTTGAAGTAAGCTACAGAGTCTTCTTTAGTCTTGCAGGTTCCCTTGAGCGAAGAAACGATAATGTTCATTGCTTCAGCCTTTTGCTTCGCGTCGTTGAGAGCTATTGTTGCGTAGCTGATAGCCTTCTGGTAGTCCTTGCTGAGATAAGCTGCGAGGGCTGCGTAGTCAGCTATCTGATAGTACAAGGTGTCTTTCTGTACCTTGCCTTCAAACATTGCAGCGTCGCCCGACTCAACGAAAGCGCCCCAGAACTGTGCAGCCTTTGCATAGTCCTTAACGTTGTAGAAGTGGCTACCGCCGTCGATGAGTGTATTGCGTACTGCTGCGAGGCGTGTAGCGTTCTTTGAACGATAGCGTGGTTTGATCTTGCCCTTTTCGTTAGGCTGCATGTCAAATTCGTCGCACTTGATGGCTGCCTTGATAGACTCAGCCACGCCATTGTACATGCCAACGGTGTCGATAGGAGTCTTCTCTGTCTTGAACTGGTTCTGTACCATTGCGTCATACGCGATGGAATAGAACTGATACTGAATCTCACTCATGGCACCCCATGCAGCTGCTTTGTCTTTAGTCTCGGCAGATGTCAGTGCAGGTGTCAGGATTTTCACTGCTTCAGCAGGATTGCTTTTCTGCTTCAGTGCTTGCTTTACCAGGTCGTCCTGGCCAAAGGCAGTTGCCGCTGTTGCCAAAGCCACTGCCATCATCATAATTTTCTTCATAAACGTAGTTATTAGAGATTGTACTTATTATTCATTAGGAGTGATATTGTCTTCTGTATATCCTTGGTTTTCAGATGTCATGGTCTCTGTGTCAGGGAGAGATTCCTCCTCTGGTGTCATGGCTTCGATATCTTCCTCAGACGTGTCAGATATGACCTTGCATACGCTTGCTATCACATCGTTCTTCTTAGTGAGGTTGATGAGACGCACGCCCTGAGTAGCGCGGCCCATGACACGCACGTCGGCCACCTTGAGTCGAATGAGTATGCCACTCTTGTTGATGATCATGAGGTCGTTCTCGTCGGTTACCACCTTGATAGCCACCAGACGTCCAGTCTTCTCGGTGATGCTGAGAGTCTTCACACCCTTTGCGCTTCGCGATGTGGTGCGGTAGTCCTCGATGTCGCTGCGTTTTCCGTAGCCGTTTTCACTTACAACCATGATGGTTTCTGTCTCTGGATCGTTAACGCACACCATTCCTATCACTTCGTCGTCTCCTCCGTCGAGTTTCATTGCCCTTACACCGGTAGATACACGTCCCATGGCGCGTACCTGGCTTTCGTTGAAGCGTATGGCGCGTCCGTTGCGGTTGGCGAGGATGATCTCGTTGTTGCCGTTGGTCAGTCTTACTGCCACTACCTGGTCGCCTTCGAGTATGTTTATCGCGTTCACGCCGTTGGCACGTGGTCGGCTGTAAGCCTCAAGACAAGTCTTCTTGATAAGGCCATTCTTTGTGGCAAATACCACGTAGTGAGACTTCACGAATTCCTCATCGTCAAACTTCTTTATTCTCAGCACGGCGTTGATGGCATCGTCGGCCTCGATATTGAGTATGTTCTGTATTGCGCGTCCCTTTGCATTCTTTGCGCCTTCTGGTATTTCGTAGCATTTCAGCCAGAAGCAGCGACCCTTCTGTGTGAAGAAGAGCAGCGTATTGTGCATCGTGGCGGGATAGATATACTCTGTGAAGTCCTGGTCGCGTGATGTGGCTCCCTTGCTGCCCACTCCACCTCTGCTCTGCTGGTGGAACTCGGAAAGTGCCGTGCGCTTGACGTAGCCGAGATGGCTGATGGTGATGACCACGGGATCGTCTGGATAGAAATCCTCGGCATTGAATTCCTCGCTCGAATACTTTATCTCTGTGCGGCGCTCGTCGCCGTATTTTGCCTTCACTTCCTGCAGTTCGTCTTTCATTACCTTCTTGCAGAGCTCAGGATCGTCGAGTATCTGCTGCAGGTAAGCGATGAGTTTCTGCAGTTCCTCATACTCGTTGTGGAGTTGATCCATCTGCAGACCGGTGAGCTGACGCAGGCGCATATCCACGATGGCACGCGCCTGCACCTCGTCGAAGTCGAAACGCTTCATGAGGTTGTCGATGGCTTCTTGAGGAGTCTTCGATGCGCGTATGATGTGTACCACCTCGTCGATATTGTCGCAAGCCACGATGAGAGCCTGGAGGATGTGTGCACGGTCTTGTGCTTTCTTCAGGTCGAACTGTGTGCGGCGAATGGTCACGTCGTGGCGGTGCTCCACAAAGTGATGGATACATTCCTTAAGTGTTAGCAGCTTTGGGCGACCGTGTACCAGTGCGATGCAATTCACGGAGAATGAGCTCTGTAGAGCGGTCATCTTAAAGAGCTTGTTCAGCAGTACGTTGGCGTTAGCGTCTCGCTTCACATCTACCACGATACGCATGCCCTGACGTCCTGACTCGTCGTTCACATTGCTTATACCCTCGATCTTCTTCTCATTGGCGAGGTCAGCTATATACTTTACGAGGTCGGCCTTGTTTACTCCGTAAGGAATCTCGGTGACTACTATCTTGTCGTGAGTGTCTCCGGGTTCTATCTCAGCCTTTGCGCGCATGACGATACGTCCGCGTCCTGTTTCGTATGCGTCTTTCACGCCCTGGATGCCATAGATATAAGCACCTGTAGGGAAGTCAGGAGCCTTGATATACTCCATCAGTCCGTCGGTGTCTATGTCGGGGTTGTCAATATACGCGCAGCAACCGTCGATTACCTCGCCGAGGTTATGAGTAGGTATGTTTGTTGCCATACCCACGGCAATACCGTTACCACCATTGACGAGGAGGTTTGGCACCTTTGTAGGCATGACGGTGGGTTCCATGAGCGAGTCGTCGAAGTTGCTTGTCATATCGACCGTGTCTTTGTCGAGGTCGTCCATGATATGTTCGCCCATCTTCGAGAGGCGGCACTCTGTGTAACGCATAGCAGCAGGCGAGTCGCCGTCAACGGAACCGAAGTTACCCTGTCCGTCAACGAGTGTGTATCTCATGTTCCATTCCTGTGCCATTCTGACGAGAGCTCCATATACAGAGCTGTCGCCGTGTGGGTGGTACTTACCGAGCACCTCACCGACGATACGTGCACATTTCTTGTAAGGTTTGTCACTGGTGTTTCCAACGCCCATCATACCGTAGAGGATACGGCGGTGAACAGGCTTGAAACCATCGCGAACATCAGGGAGGGCACGAGCCACAATCACCGACATTGAATAGTCGATGTAAGATGACTTCATCTCCTCCTCGATGTTGATTTTAATGATTCTGTCTTGATCTAATGTCTGATCCATTCGTGTTTATTATGTTAACTTTTTAATTGTTGTCTTCTACTCGTCATATTTTGAGAAAAATGCCGTTTAAGGCCCTTTTTAGCCATTCTGACGCATTTTGTTACTCTTAGAGCGTTCAAAATTACTACATTTTTCTGAGCAGACAAAACAATTAAGCATTTTTTAACGCTTTAGAAGGAAGTTCTTGAGGTCTTCAAACTCCTTTGACATTTCCACGCTTTGCTTAGTGCCTTTCATGAAGGCTGCAAGGCGCTCAGGTATTGCCACCTCAGCTCCGATGACGCTCTCGACTGTCTCCTTGAATTTTGCGGGATGAGCCGTCTCGCAGAACACTCCCGTCTCGCCTTCCTGCAGTTGTTCGGAGAGTGCGCGGTAGCCGCATGCGCCGTGTGGGTCGAGTGTGTATCCCGTAGTGTCGAAGCATGCCTTCATCGTCTCTCGTATCTGCTCGTCGCTATATGTGGCGCCGCTGATGAGCGAGGTGATGGCGTCATGGTCGCCCTTATAGAGGTCGTAGATGCGGGCGAAGTTGCTTGGGTCGCCCACGTCCATGGCATTGGCAATGGTCTGTCGGCTTGCCTTTGGCTCGTATTTGCCTGTCTGCAGATAGTTGTAGAAGATGTCGTTGGCGTTGTTGGCGGCGATGAAACGTTTCACGGGCAGTCCCATGCGGTGGCCAAAGAGTGCGGCGCAGATATTGCCGAAGTTTCCGCTTGGTACGCAAACCACCATCTCGTCAGCCTTGCCCATAGCCTTCAGGCGGGCGTAGGCGTTGAAATAGTAGAAGGCCTGAGGCAGGAATCGGGCCACGTTGATAGAGTTGGCCGAAGTGAGCTTCATGTGCTTGTTCAGTTCGTCGTCCATGAATGCGCTTTTCACGAGAGCCTGGCAGTCGTCAAACACTCCGTCCACCTCTACGGCTGTGATGTTCTTTCCGAGTGTAGTGAACTGGCTCTCCTGTATCTTGCTCACCTTTCCTTTGGGATAGAGCACATATACGTGGATGCCATCCACCCCGAGGAATCCGTTAGCTACTGCGCTGCCAGTGTCGCCGCTGGTGGCAACGAGCACGTTCACCTGCTCCTTGCCTTCCTGACGGATGAAGTATTGCAACAGTCGTGCCATGAATCGTGCGCCCACATCTTTGAATGCGAGTGTCGGTCCGTGGAAGAGTTCGAGGCTGTAGATATTCTCCTTCACCTCCACTACTGGGCAGTCGAACTGAAGGGTGTCGTAAACGATGTTCTTCAGGTCGTCTTCATTGACGTCTTCTCCGAAGAAAGCCTTTGCCACGGAGAATGCGATCTCCTGGAACGTCAGCTTGTCGATATTGTCGAAAAACTCCTTTGGCAGAGGCTTTATGCTTTCGGGCATATAAAGGCCGCGGTCGCCCGCCAGTCCCTTTACTACCGCCTCGTGCAAGGTAGCCATGGGAGCCTTTTTGTTTGTACTGTAGTATTTCATTGTTGTCTTTTATCTACTAATATAAGGTGTCTTTAATCATTCATGAAGACTTTCATAAACTCGTCTTTTTGGAGCAGTCCGTAGGCTCCGCTGACGCAGCTCACCTCGTCGAACTCTTTCACTCCGTCGGCTTCGATGCCGGGATGATAGATGACAAAGGGCACTGGTTCCTTCACGTGTGTGCGTGTCTCCACGGGTGTGGGATGATCGGGCAAGAGTGCTATAGCCACTGGTTCGTCCCATGTCTTCACCTCATTATATATAGGTTCCACGATGCGCCTGTCGAGATATTCTATGGTGCGCAGTTTGAGGTCGAGGTCGCCGTCATGTCCTGCCTCGTCGCTTGCTTCCACATGCAGGAAGACGAAGTCGTCGTTCTTCAGGGCTTCGATGGCTGCCTGTGCCTTTCCCTCGTAGTTGGTGTTGTAGAGTCCGGTAGCGCCATCCACCACAACGATCTTCAGTCCAGCATAATGTCCTATGCCTCTGATAAGATCCACGGCAGAGATGACGGCTCCGGTCTTCACCTCGGGATACATCTCGGCTATGGTCTGCATCGAGGGGCGATAGCCTGGGCTCCAAGGCCAGATGGAGTTTGCCATCGGCTTGCCTTCTGTCTTGCGCTTTTGGTTGATGGGGTGATTCTCAAGGAGCGACTGCGAGCGGAGGATGAGGTCGTTGATGAGGTCGGCAGTCTCTGCGGGAGAGAGTCGGGCGACACTCTGTTGGCATTTCTCGCATGTGTTCTCTGTAGAAGCGTGACCTGTCCCTGTGTTCTCAGGCTTTACCAATAATGGTTGCCATGGCTCGTCGGGATGATCGTGAGGAGGCGAACAGGTGATGTGCTTGTTGCCGCCTCGTATGACGAGTAGATGGCGATACTGTATGCCGGGGATGAACTGCACGCGGTCGTCGCCGAGTTGCTCGTTGAGATAGTTAATGAGCACGGTGCCGTCTTCTGTCGAGAGATGGCCTCCATGGTGATTAAGTATCTTCCCGTCGGCAAGAGTGATGATATTGCAGCGTATGGCCATATCGTCGGGTCTCATCTCATATCCGATGCTGGCAGCCTCAAGCGGACCTCTACCCTCATATACCTTGTCGAGGTCGTAGCCCAGTATGGCGGTGTTTGCCACCTCGCTGCCTGGGCTGTATCCGTCGGGGACGGTGACGAGTCTGCCGCATCGCCCTTTCTTTGCCAACAGGTCCATATATGGTGTGTCGGCGTGTTGAAGAAGGGTCTTTCCTCCCAGTCGGTCAACGGCATGGTCGGCCATGCCGTCTCCAAGAATTATCAAGTGTTTCATTATTGTAGTTTAGTTGTTGGCTATCGACATGATGTTGGCAAAGACGCCGGCAGCTGTCACTCCTGCTCCTGCTCCGTAGCCCTGAATGAGCATTGGATATTCCTTGTAGCGTTCGGTAGTGAGCAGCACTATGTTGTTTGAGCCTTCGAGTCCGTAGAACGGATGGTGTTGACCGACGGCTTCGAGCGAGACACGTGTGGCACCGTGGTCCATCTTGGCCACGAATCGCCATCGCTTGTTTTCCGCTTCGAGCACCTTGCGTTTTTCCTCGAAGTCAGCGTCGAGCGAAGGAAGGTTTTTCCAGAAGTCGTCGATGCTACCTTTAAAGAACTCGTCGGGCACGAAGAGATGTTTCTCTACGTCGTCTTGTTCCACTTTATATCCTGCCTCACGTGCGAGGATGACGAGCTTTCTCACCACGTCTTTTCCGCTGAGGTCAATGCGTGGGTCTGGTTCGCTATATCCTTGCTGCTTGGCTCTGCGTACTGTCTCGGAGAATGGCACGTCAGCTGCTATCTCGTTGAAGATAAAGTTGAGCGTTCCGCTGAGAACAGCCTCTATCTTAAGTATTTTGTCTCCTGAGTCGCGCAGGTCGTTGATGGTGCCGATGATGGGCAGTCCTGCACCGACGTTAGTCTCGAAGAGGAACTTCACGCCGCGTCTGAGTGCTGTTTCCTTCAGCTTGGCGTAGCTTGCATAGTCGCTTGAAGCAGCCACCTTGTTTGCTGCCACCACGTTGATATTGTGTTCGAGGAAGGTCTGGTAAAGTTCTGCCACCTCGCCGCTGGCGGTACAATCGACGAAGACGCTGTTGAAGATGTTCATGCCGATGACCTCGTCGCGCAGGTGGTTGATATTGCTTGGAGCCGACTTCTCCAGTTGTTCGCGGTAGTTGCCGAGGTCGATGCCTTCGCGTGAGAAGATGGCGTTATGACTGCTGGCGATGCCCACGACGTTGAGTTTCAGTCGTCGGGTGTGCATGAGTTCCTCATACTGTGAGTGTATCTGTGAGATAAGGTTTCCTCCCACTGTGCCTACACCGCAGATGAAGAGGTTGAGCACCTTGTATTCGCTGAGGAAGAAGGAGTCGTGCAGCACGTTGAGCGACTTGCGGAGGAATTTTGAATCAACGACAAACGAGATGTTTGTCTCCGATGCGCCCTGGGCACATGCAATGACCGAGATGCCGCTACGTCCGAGAGTGCCGAAGAGCTTTCCGGCAATACCAGGAGTGTGCTTCATGTTCTCTCCCACGATGGCTATGGTGGCGAGACCGCTTTCGGCGTGCATAGGATACATGGCTCCGGTCTCTATCTCCTTTGCGAACTCATAGTCGAGCACTCTCACTGCCTCGTCGGCATCCTCGTCGCGCACGCCGATAGAGGTAGAGTTCTCTGACGAAGCCTGCGACACCATGAATACCGAGATGCCGTGGTCGGCGAGAGCGGTGAAGATACGGCGGTTGACGCCTATCACTCCCACCATCGACAGACCCGTCACGGTGATGAGCGTAGTGCCGTTGATGCTTGATATACCCTTGATAGGCTTGCGGTCGTTGTCGATCTTGTCTTTGATGATAGTGCCGGGGTCGTCGGGGTTGAACGTGTTCTTCACCTTGATAGGTATGTTCTTCACGCATACGGGATATATCGTAGGAGGATATATCACCTTGGCTCCGAAGTTACAGAGCTCCATGGCCTCGACGTAGCTCAGTTCGTTGATGGTATAAGCTGAATGTATGACGCGTGGGTCGGCAGTCATAAATCCGTTGACGTCGGTCCATATCTCGAGCACCTCGGCGTCGAGAGCCGCCGCGATGATAGAAGCGGTATAGTCGCTGCCGCCACGTCCGAGATTTGTCACTTCGCCCGAGAACTTGTCGCTACTGATAAATCCCGGTACTACGGTTATCTGTGGCAGTTCGGCGAAAGCCTCTCTTACGAGTTGGTTGGTGAGGTCGCTGTCAAGAATATGTTTTCCGAACTTGTATTCTGTTTTGATAAATTCGCGCGAGTCTTTCCATGCCGCATTGTTGATGAGTGTGGCAACGATATTGCTGCTCAGACGTTCGCCATAGCTGACGATGGCTGCGCTTGTCTTTGGGCTGAGGTCGCGAATGAGATACACTCCGTAATAGATGGAACGGAGTTCTTCGAGGAGACTGTCAACGATGTTGAGGAGTCGTGTTCGCTCTGTGGTATTGGTGATAATGGTGTTGACCATGTTGTGATGACGCGTTACGATGGCGTCAAACTCCGCCTTGTACGTCTCGTCTCCTTTGAGGGCGAGTTTTGACGTGGCGATCAACTTGTCTGTTATGCCTCCAAGGGCACTGACCACTACAATCACAGGCTGAGACTGTTTTTCAACGATGCTTTTCAGACTCAGGATGCTTTCTACGGAACCTACGGATGTTCCGCCGAATTTCAATACTTTCATAGTTTTTTTATTGTTATTTTTATTATTGTTGTCCCCCAAACAAGCGGGGGTAGAGTTTACTTTAGTAAATTAGGTGCAAAGGTAACAATAATTATCGTTTTTACAAAATAAAACACCATTTTTTTATTTTCCCGAATGTTATTTGTCCAAATTGTCAGAGAATAGCTTAGTTTTAGGGCACGAAAAAGCCCCACCCTCGCTCACAAAAAGCAAAGGTGGGGACAATCATTGTTCACATATCAATTAATCATCATTGTTTCTTAGTACCAAAGGTCATTGTGTTCTCCTCGTACCCATTGGCTGAAGTTAGGATAAACTGTATCTATGCTTTTGCGCTCATCACACCACTCGTATCTTGGCTGTACGCAAATCTTACTTGCAACTTTACCTCGCAGTGCCACTAACTCAATCCATTGGCCATTCTTCTGAACCATTACTGGAATCTCATTTACGTTTGTTGTGTTTTTTGCGAATGTAAATGTAACAGGCGCCTTAGATACACCCGCACCGGTATTTACCATAGTAGTAGTGGATACACCGAAAAGTCCATGAACCTCTCTGTCACCTACCGTCAGAGGCAACGTACCACCTGCTGCCTGAAGGATAATGGTATGTTCTCCATAGTTTGGATAGTTCATCTTAACGTCGAACACAACGTCGTTGAAGTCGAAGTCACTACTTGCATCTTCTACGCTCAAGTCCTCGGCGATGATACGACAGTCAGGTTTAATAGTTGCCTCGCAAACACGTACAATCCAGTCTGAATAGTAACCATCGGCTGCACCAGCAATATACCATTTTCCATCGTTTTTGTTCGGAACCTGGAAAGCATCAGGGGTATTTTCAGACACTTCTGTTACCATATATGAGTTTGCATCCACCTTATTAGAAAACCCATTGTCGAAGTTTGCATCATAGTCGAAACCAACGAAGTACATGCCTGATACATCAGAGTTCTTACCATTAGCTGTAGTTGCAGATTCCCATTGCATAATCACGTCGCCAGGAACGATAACGTAGTTTTTGTTATACTGGTTACCACCCTGCAGTGAGTTTTTGAAACCAAAGCAGTCGGTCATAGAATTTATCATCAGCATAAGCTTATCAGTATGAACAATCTTTGTATTTTGATTAGAAGGATCGCGCAGGCTGCCATCCCAAATGTCTTTGTTTTCAGAACACTGACCACCGTTGTAGTTGTTGATGTGGTCATTACCTGAACCTGCACTCAGCTCATTCATCTTGTCGCTACCAATAAATTCACCACCAATAGCAGGAGTATATTTCTCTGTTGACATTGAACCTTCTGTATTGGTACCTCCTTTATAAACGTCCTGTACCCAGAAGTTGGTGTAGTTGACAGCGGTGTTCTGAGGATCCTTGTTAGTTTGGAAATATCTTCTCACCTTGTCTTTCTGTGCCGCGGTAAGAGGCTGAATAACAGTCCAAGTATCTGCCCACATGTTACCATTAGGATTAGCCCAACGAGTACCGATAGAAGCTACAGATTTTGTAGATGATTTACCAAAGCCCCATGTCTGGTCTGGTGAAGGCTTTCCGAATTTCTGAATGAATTTTGCCTCATAGTCAGCTTTTACCAATTCCTCCTGAGTCATTGGTATTACTTCTTGGTTCGAACAGTTGGCGAAGACTGTGCTTATAGCTACAGCCGCCATTCCATATATTAGTTTTTTCATTTTCTATTGAGTTTATAATTTTATTCTATTGCAAATACGTTTTTGGATGTATTTGGTTGTTTACTCTCTGTTGGGAATGATATACAACATCCCCTTTATGGGTGCAAATATAGCAAAAAACCGTGAATGGACAATAAAAACAACGCATTTTTTTTCTTAAAAAAGTCAAAATAGTATCACTTAATCGTCATTGGTAGATAAAATAGTAATATACTACGGTCTGAGAAATGAATAATAAGGGTGAGATAAGCCTTCTGACCAAGGGAAATGAGAGGTTAAGGATAGAGACTGATAGCGTTTAGTCAACCCTCTATTCACATGGCGTTTAAAACTACGTTTGATACAACTGTACCACAGGCAGTGACACAGTTGTTCCAAGGCTATGGAACAGTCGTGTCACTGCCTGTGGTACGACCGTGACACACGAGTGTTCACATGTCATGTGACGTGACAAGTGTTTTGTCGTGTAGTTTAACTATTTATGTTGACTGCTTAGGCTTTAGTCAAAGTAATAGCCTAATGATATAAGAAAAAAATAAATAGGTGAACCAGAGTATGACTGGACACCTATTTATATTTATACTTGCATGGGAGACCTAATTGTCGAGTATTACGGTCTCTCCGTCCTTGGTTGCCTCGAAGTAAGGATACTCGTCGCGTAGGCTGATGTCGTCGTAGATGAAGTCTGCCACGACGGTGTCGTTGCCGTCGGGGAGTACAAGTCCCATCTTGCCGTCGCGTTGCGCTATCACCGGCATGTTGGCACGGTCATCAACATTGGTAAAGACACGTCTTATGAAGTCGTAGCAGGGATGAAGCATGATGTCGCCCCGATAGTTTTTGATGCCGAACTTCCCGTCCTGTTCAAACACCTCGTGAAGACGTATGTATTTCTCTTTGATGCGATTAAGATAGAAGTCAAACTTCTTTTTGTCGGCGAGCATCTTCTTGAAATAGAAGTAGGTGTCGCAATAGTTGGCCATGGCGCGTGCAAGCACTATCTGCAGGTCAAGTCCGCTGACAGCCTTGCGGTTTATGTCGATATAAGCGGCGATGGCTTCCTCTTTCTGCTCGACAGTCATTCCCTTGAGGCGCTGGATGAACTTGTCCATTATCTCCTTGCTACCATGATACGCCTTGATGTATCGGTGCATCTGTCGATCCATCTCGTCACTGACGAACTTGTCTATGCGTTCTATCTCGATGACGTCCTGGTATTCCATATCAAAGTTATCTTGCGTAATCTGTGTCATAGTTACATGTTTTTTATTTTCGACAAAGTTACACATATTATTCCACTCCACCAAATATAATACGCACTTTTTTCAAAATAGACCAAAAAAAAGTCCTTTGACACGGTATCGGCCATGCAAAGGACTTTGAATTAAATATGATATAAATTATTCGATAACTACGAGAGCCTCGTCTTCCATCACGCTCTGACCAGGTTGTACACAAATGGCTGTTACCTTTCCGCCCTTTTCGGCTTCGAGGTTGTTAGCCATCTTCATGGCCTCGAGCACCACAACGACGTCGCCGGCCTTCACCTCGTCGCCCACGTTCACCTTTACTTCGATGATAGTGCCTGGCAGAGGAGCCTTGACAGCGTTTTGTGAGTTTACGGCCTTGCTGCCTTGAGAGCTGGCAGGAGCTGCGGTTGGTGCTGCCACGGGGCGTACCACTTTTGGCTTCTCTGGTTCCTTTTCAGGTTCCATCTCCACCTTGAAGTCTTCGCCGTTGACAGTGACAGAAGCGATGTTGTCGGCGATGTCGCCAATAGTCACTTCGTAGGTTTTGCCGTCTATAGTATATTTATACTCTTTCATAACTTGAAAAATAATTATGGACGCTCAGTCATGCTAAGTGCAAATCCGTTCCACTGGGTGTCGCGCTCGTTGATAGTGATCACGCCCGACACTTTGTCGTGGACATTATTGCCAAGATGCTCATGAAGAGCAAGAGCGATGGCAGCGTACACATTTTTGTCGTATGCCATAATAATGATTTTAATTACATTGGAATGTTGCCGTGCTTCTTGGCTGGCAGGCTCTCACGCTTGGTGGCGAGCTGCGCCAGTCCGCGGCAAATGCGGAAGCGAGTGTTGCGTGGCTCGATGACATCGTCGATGTAGCCGTATTTCGCTGCCTGGTATGGAGTAGCGAAGAGGTCGTTGTATTCCTCCTCCTTCTCTGCCAAGAATGCCTTCACGTCCTCGCCTGCTTCCTTCTTTGCCTTAGCCTCCTTAGCGCAGAGGACTGCCACGGCACCTGATGCACCCATAACGGCGATCTCGGCAGAAGGCCATGCGTAGTTGAGGTCGGCGCGGAGCTGCTTACAGCCCATAACGATATGGCTACCGCCGTAGCTCTTACGCAGTGTGACGGTGATCTTTGGCACTGTGGCCTCGCCGTAAGCGTAGAGCAGCTGTGCTCCGTGGAGGATGACAGCGTTGTACTCCTGGCCTGTGCCTGGGAGGAATCCTGGTACATCGACGAGAGAGACGATAGGAATGTTGAACGCGTCGCAGAAACGAACGAAGCGGGCACCCTTGCGGCTGGCGTTAACGTCGAGCACACCGGCATATACCGATGGCTGGTTGGCCACGATACCTACGCTCTGACCGTTGAAGCGGGCGAAGCCGATGATGATGTTGCGTGCGAACTTTGGCTGTATCTCGAAGAACTCGCCATTGTCAACAATGCCTCCAATCACCTTGTACATGTCGTAAGCCTCGTTGCCGTTGTCAGGGATGATCTCGTTGAGAGTGTCCTCAAGACGGTCGATAGGGTCGTTGCACTGCTTGCGTGGTGCTGTCTCCATATTGTTTGAAGGGATGTAGCTCAGCAGGGTCTTGATCATCTCCAGACCCTCCTCCTCGGTAGAAGCTGTGAAGTGAGTTACACCGCTCTTTGATGCGTGTACGCTGGCACCGCCGAGGTGTTCCTGGTCGATGTCTTCGCCAGTCACTGACTTCACTACCTTTGGACCGGTGAGGAACATGTATGACGTGTTCTCCATCATCAGGGTGAAGTCGGTCAAGGCAGGTGAATACACTGCACCGCCGGCACAAGGACCGAAGATACCGCTGATCTGGGGGATGACACCAGAGGCGAGGATGTTACGCTCGAAGATTTCGCCATAGCCAGCGAGAGCGTTGATACCCTCCTGGATGCGTGCGCCACCCGAGTCGTTGATGCCGATGATTGGAGCACCCATCTTCATGGCCATGTCCATCACCTTGCAGATCTTCTGTGCCATGGTCTCAGAGAGCGAACCGCCGTTGACGGTGAAGTCCTGGGCGAAGATAAACACGAGACGTCCGTCGATGGTACCTGAACCTACTACGACACCGTCGCCGAGATACTGCTTCTTCTCCATGCCGAAGTTGGTGCAACGATGGAGTTTGAACATGTCATATTCCTCGAAGCTACCCTCGTCCAGGAGCATATTGATACGCTCACGAGCGGTATATTTGCCACGCTGATGCTGCTTTTCGATAGCCTTCTCACCGCCTCCGATGCGTGCTTCTTCACGCTTGGCGATAAGCTGCTTGATTTTCTCTAATTGCTTGCTCATTGCTATTAATTGTTGTTTTTATTATTTTGTCAGAACTTCTTTCTTTTCTTAGTGCTCGCAGAGCTCGGTAAGGATGCCTGCTGTTGACTTTGGATGAAGGAAAGCGATGTTAAGGCTTTCAGCGCCCTTGCGTGGAGCCTTGTCGATGAGACGTACGCCCTTCTCCTCGCACTCGGCGAGAGCGTTAGCCACACCGTCTTCTACGGCGAAAGCCACGTGGTGAACACCCTTGTTGCCCTTGTCGAGCCACTTCTGGATAGTGCTCTCAGGCGATGTTGGCTCGAGGAGTTCGAGCTTTACTTCACCACACTTGAGGAAGGCTGTCTTCACTTTCTGGTCAGCCACTTCTTCCACTGCATAGCACTTCAGACCGAGAACATTCTCGAAGTATGGGAGTGCCTCTTCGATGCTCTGGACAGCTATGCCCAGATGCTCAATATGAGAAATCTTCATAGTTATTTGTATTTAAATTGTATAATGTTTCATTTAAAAAACCGTGCAAAGATAGTTATTTTTGTGAATACTGACAAAGATTGTATTGAAAATATTGTTAATTTCAGCATTTATAGCTTATAAATATCTATCTTGTAATTGTTTTAAGTTACAATTCCACCGAAACACGCACGTTGAAGCGTCGGCCGGTGAGATAATTTGGCACGGCAAACTGGTTGCTGCTGACGTCGGTTACCCAGTAGTAGGAGTTGACGTTGCTGATGCCAAAGAGGTTGAGCGCGTCGCAGCTCAGCCATAGTCTTTTCAGCGTAGCTCCCCTCTCGTTCTTCCTGTCGATGAGCAGGTAGTTGAGTCCTATGTCGGCGCGTCGGTATGCTGGTGCACGGAACTGCATTGCCTCGAGTCCTTTGTGTGGAGGTCCGAACGGCAGTCCGTCGATGAGCGCGAGTTTAAGCGACACCAGCAGTCGGCGCATACCTGGGAAGTAGTCGGTGAAGTGTACGTTGATGCCCCATCGTTGGTCTGTGGGCAGTGGCACGCTGACGCCGGCAATGTTTTGCTTTGTCTTCATCAGCGACAGGGTTACCCATGATCCAGTCTCGGGTACGAACTCTCCATAGAGTTTCATGTCTAATCCCGTGGCATAGCCGTCGGCGATGTTTTCGCCGTAGTATGTCACCTTCACATTATTTATATTATAAGGGATGAGATTGGAGAGATGCTTGTAGTATGCCTCTGCTGAAAACTTAAATGCTCTTCCGAGCATCTTGAAGCGATAGTCGAAGCCTGCCACAAACTGTATTGACTGTTGGCTTTTGATGTTTTTGTTGAGGGTGGCTATTGTGGTGCCGTTGACAGAGGTGGTGTCGCGAACGTCTTTGTAGAACGGAGCCTGATAGTAGAGTCCGGCGGCAAGTCGAATGGTGGCATTGTCGTCAAACGAAGGTACTATAGACAACGACGCCCTTGGCGAAACGGTTGTCTCGCGGTTGAACGACCAGTGGTTGAACCTCAGTCCGTAGTTGAGTGTGTAGTAAGAGGGACGTTCGGCATTGCTTTGGAATCGGTAGGTGTCCATGATGTAGCCTTCGAGGCGTCTTGAGCGCATCTCGTTGACCGAGCGCAGCGAATAGATAAGGTCGAGGCGGTCAGGAGTGTGGGGAATGGAATAGCCGCTGGAGTCGCGCATCTCGTATTCTGTAGCACGTTCTTTCACGTTTTCAAATTTTATTTCCAACGCTCCTTCGCTCTCGTGCTTGCGTGTCTTGTGTTTTAGGAGCATCTTGACGTTTTCCACGTGTCCGGTGAGGTAGTTGCGTGCGTGTTCGAGGTAGGTGCCTACGGCGATATTCGTATTTTGGTTTACATCGTCGAGCCAATACTGTCCCTGTATGTCGTATGTCTCCTGCTCTTTGGTGTAGAATGCCGAGGCGAGGAGCGAGAGCGAGGTGTTCTTTCCCAGTTGTCTTGTAATGTCGAGTGCTCCGAAGAAAGTGCGGAAGAGGTCTTTCTCCTGTCCGTCGAAATACACCTTGAACTTCTTCACCTCTTCGAGTGTGCCGAACGACGTCTCGCGGTTGTCGGGCACGAAGTTGAAGTGGTTTTCTGAGATATTGCCGATGAAGTCAAACTTCCACAGCGAGTCGGGGCGATAGCTGATGAAAGTCTGGTAGTCGAGGAAGTCGGGTCTGTATTCACCTTTTGTATCCACAGAACCGAGGAGATACTTGTTGGTCTTGTATCTTAAGCCGTGGCTCATGGCCCATTTCTTTCCCACGAGGGCGGCGAAACCACTGGCGCCGAGTAGCGACAGCTGAGCCTTTGCCTCGTTTCTTTTCGGCTGTTGATAGGTGATGTCGAGCACCGACGACATCTTGTCGCCGTATTTTGCCTCAAAGCCTCCGGTAGAGAAGCCTATCGAGCCCACCATGTCGGGATTGATGACGCTGAGTCCCTCTTGCTGTCCGCTTCTGACGAGGAAGGGTCGATAGACCTCGATATTGTTGATATACACGGCATTCTCGTCAAACGAGCCACCACGCACATTATACTGCGACGACATCTCGTCGTGTGACGACACGCCGGCCTGTTGTTGTATCAGTTCCTCTACGGCGTTGCCCGTGGTGGAGGGATTGTTTTTTGCGTCTTCAATGTCGAGACGTTCGGTCTGTGAGGTCTGTCGGCGCCGCTCGGTGACGACGAGTTCGTCGAGTGCCGCCATAGGAGTGAGCACTACTCTCAGAGTCTGTTTGCCTGATGGCTTGTGCAGTATTCTCTCCCTTGTCTTGTATCCCACCATCGAGAATCTTATCGTCACGCTGTCAGCCGATTGCAGTTGCATGCTAAACTTACCCTTTAAGTTTGTCATGCTCACCTTTGCCTGTTTCACACAAGCCACGGTGGCGAGTTCCACGGGATTTCCGTCTTCATCCACTACCGTTCCAGTCAGCGTGAACGACTGCGCCATAGCTGTGAAGCACGTCAAGAATATTATGGCTATAAGAGCCATAGTACGATGAATATATTTCTGCATTTTATGTTTTTTGTCCTAATACTGTACAAGACTATAAACGTTTCTTCACCTTATTTATTGTGTTAAGGAGGCAAGAATTGATAAACTTTCATGAAAGGGGAAGTTAACTTTTTTAACTTCTAAAACTTATCCTTTAATAGCTTTACAAGCTAAATATTCTCGAAAGGATTCGATTAATGAAAGAGTATCTGAATCTGAACCACCTCAACGAGCTGACCTGTTTGCCGCCGAAACCGAGGATGAAGTCGCGTAGTTTGTTCTTGCGGTATGGCAAGCCTACGTCGAGGAAGCAGAAATGGTCGCATCCTTCGTCGTAAGCCCTTTTTATTGCTCCCCAGATGGTCATGTCGGCAGGATGTAGTTTTACGAACGACTTCCGGCGGTATGCGGCAAACCAAAGGTAGGCGTTGCCTTGCGAAAGAGCATAGGCGCAACAGCCGATGACGTTGTTGTGATAAGTGGTGAGCAACAAGTGGATGTTGGGGTTGTCCTTGACCAGTCGGAAGAATTGTTCTGAGGGAATGAATCGTTTGGGTTTGAAGAAGTTATGGGCTTTTAGCAGATGAACAAAATCGTGCAGGTCGTCGTCGGTAGTCACCTCACGCATGGCCACGCCTTTTTTCTGTATTCGCAGGACTCTTTCGAGATGTCTTTGCGAGATACGTTCCTCGGGCGACTTGCTGTGAAGCGAGTTGTGAATGTTTAGCCAGTTGACGGGAAAGAACCCCTTGAGACTGAGAGCCTTGTAACCGAACATCTTCGTGGAGAAATGGCTCATCTCGGTGTATGCCACCCTAATAGGCATGTTTCTCATCAGTTCAGTCATCATGCGAGTGAAGAGTTGCTCGCGATAAGGGCTCTCCACGGCATAGCTCCCCTCTCCCATGACGCGGCAATGCCAGGAGAAGAACGGCGGTAGCCACATCGCACGCCGTCTGACTACGGCAAGCATACATCCTGCCATAGTGCCGTCGGCATTCCTCGCTACCACCATCATCGGCGAGTGGCGTGGCGTCTGCTCGTAAATATGGAACAGTTCGGCGCTGTGGAAAAAGTTGTCGCCCGGCAGCTGTGGCAGTTCCATACCCGACGTGTATATTATAATCTCCTTGTCATTCACTGCTGCAAAAATAATAAATAAAACATAAAAAACAAAGCATCTATCGTATTTTTTTTCATATTTTGCTTACCTTTGTACTCAAATTACGATTATTCACTTTAATTAATACAAAAATATGACAGATTTCAACGAATTAGTAAAAATCAGAAGAAGCCATCGTAAATTCACCGACGAAGAGATAAGTCCTGAGCACGTGCAGTCTATACTTAGGACAGCGCTGATGTCACCCACGTCTAAGAGCCAGCGTGCATGGCAGTTTGTTGTGGTGGATGACAAGACTGACATAGAGAAACTTGCCGACGCGAAAGACCTCGGTTCGCAGTTTATGAAAGGAGCTCCACTCGCTATCGTAGTGCTCGGCGATCCACAGAAGAACGACTGCTGGGTGGAAGACGGATCGATAGCTGCCGTGTCGATGCAATATCAGGCAGAGGAACTCGGACTGGGCTCGTGCTGGGTGCAGATGCGTGGTCGCGGACTGGCTGACGGCACACCGGCCGACGAGGTGATACGTGGCGTGCTCGATATTCCTGCCAACCTCAACACTCTCTGCATCATCGCCGTGGGACACAAGGCCGACGAGCGCAAGCCACAGAACGAGGACAACCTGAAGTGGGAGAACGTACACGCAGAAAAGTATTAAACCAAGCTATGAACATCACACTCATTGGTGCAGGTAACCTCGCCACCCAGCTCGGTATAGCCGCAAGAGAAGCAGGACATGCCATCATACAGGTCTATAGTCACACTCTGTGTAATGCCACGGCACTTGCCGAGCAGTGTGGTGCCCAGGCTATAGACAGTCTCTCGAAGCTCAACGACACAGCTGACATCTATGTGGTTGCAGTGAAAGACGCAGTGCTTGCCGACGTGGTGAGTGAGGCTTGTCGTGGACGCGAAGAGAAAGTGTTTGCCCACACGGCGGGCAGCATGCCCATCGACATCTTTAATGGTCAGGCCCGTCACTATGGTGTCCTCTACCCTATGCAGACATTTTCCAAGCAGCGGAAGGTGGATTTCAGCCTCATTCCGGTCTTTACGGAATATAACGACGCCAAGGCTAATAGTCTTATTACCGCCCTTGCCAACAGTCTGTCTGATAAGGTCACCGCGCTTTCGTCAGCTGACCGGCGCCACCTGCATCTCGCTGCCGTCTTTGCATGTAACTTTGCCAACCACTGTTTCTCGCTTGCAGCCGACGTGATGGAGCGTCACGGCATGACCTTCGACATGCTCCTTCCGCTCATCGACGAGACTGTGGAAAAGGTTCATGAGATGCATCCGCTAAGAGCACAGACAGGTCCCGCCATACGCTACGACGAGAACGTGCTCAGTCGCCAGCGCAGTCTGCTCGACGGCGATGACCTCGCCCAGACTATCTACGACACTATGAGCAAGAGTATTCATGAAAAGTCAAAACAGATATGATAAATTACGACCTAAAGAAGATAAAAGCAATAATATTTGATGTTGACGGTGTGCTCAGCGCATCCACCATCACCCTCCACCCCTCAGGCGAACCCATGCGCACAGTGAATATCAAGGATGGTTATGCCATACAGCTTGCCATGAAACAAGGTCTGCGCATCGTGATCCTCACGGGCGGCAAGACGGCAAGCATACGCCAGCGTTATGAAGGACTTGGCGTAGAGGATATCTTCATGGGCTGTGCCGTGAAGATAAATGTATATGACGAGTTCCTTGCCAACTACGGCTATACAGATGAGGATATCATGTATATGGGCGACGACATCCCCGACTATGAGATAATGCAGCGTGTGGGCTGTCCGGTTTGTCCAAAGGATGCCTGTCACGAGATCAAAGAGCTCTCTGTATATGTCAGCCAATACGACGGCGGCTATGGCTGTGGGCGCGACGTCATCGAGCAGGTCTTGGCGGCGCAAGGCAAATGGCTGGAAAACGAAAAGGCTTTTGGATGGTAGTGTAGATAACCCCACGGCTCATAAGAAGTAGAACAAAACAAGAACTTGGATATGCTTGAAAATATTAAGAAATATCACGTGGTGTTGGCCAGCAAGTCGCCACGCCGACAAGAACTGCTCTCGGGACTTGGCATCGACTTTACGGTAAAGATTATCCCAGGCATTGACGAGAGTTATCCCGACAGTCTTCCTGCTGCCGATGTCGCACAATATATATCGGAGAAGAAAGCCGCAGCATATAAGGCGGAAATGGACACCTCTGATCTCATCATCACTGCTGACACCGTGGTCATCGTCGGCGACAAGATTCTCGGCAAGCCAAAAGACGCTGCCGATGCCCACGCGATGCTTGAGAGCATCAGCGGACGCACACACTCGGTGGTCACTGGTGTTACCATCACCACGACAGACTTCCACAAGAGTTTCTCCGTCGAGACAGAAGTAACCTTCGCCTCTCTCTCGTCCGACGAGATAGACCATTATATCGAGACCTATCGCCCTTACGACAAGGCGGGAGCATACGGCATACAAGAATGGATAGGATATATCGGTGTCACGTCGCTCGCGGGCAGTTATTATAATGTAATGGGACTCCCCGTCCAGCGTATCTACAGCGAACTAAAAGGCATCGTCTGAACGATAAATTCACGATGGTAACATGATGAATAATGCCGCTTTTGAAAGTGCTCTCTGAAAAGTGCCAAGACGTGCAAAAATGAGGTAAAACGTGGTTTAAGTGGTAAAAAAACGTGTTTAAATGGCATTTTTTGGTTAAACAAGTTTAATTTATTAAGAATAATTGTTCAATAATTTTGTACTTTCGAGATAACGACGTACCTTTGCATTCGACAACTAGTAATTTTAATCTATATTTATCATTTTCCTAATGGGAATCGGTCTGTGAAGATAGATTCCCTTTTTTTATGCCCTATTGTTTTATCCTCCCTTCTTTGTCATTTCAAAGTGATCACTTCGCAGTCTGGGAAGCTGTTCCCGTCGATAGTGAGGCGGACAAGGGTGCGTTCCTTATGCCATCCCTGGATGCCGGCAGCACCTGGATTGATATGGAGGAGGTTTAGGGTCTTGTCGTATTTCACCTTCAGGATATGAGAGTGGCCGCTGATGAAGAGTTGTGGTGGAGAGGCATAGATACGTCTGGCTATGCTGCGGTCGTAGTTGCCTGGATAGCCGCCGATATGTTTCATCAGCACATCCACGTCTTCGCATTTAAACCTGAGCACTTCGGGAAACATAAGACGCAGGTCGCCGCCGTCGCAGTTGCCGCAGACGGCACGTAGCGGGCGGAAGGCTGCGAGGCGTTCGGCCAGTTCGGTTGAACAGATGTCGCCCGCATGCCATATCTCGTCGCACGGCTCGAAATAAGTGAGGTAGCGATCGTCCCAATAAGAGTGGGTGTCGCTCAATATTCCTATTCTTTTCATTTCGATATTCCTTTGTTAACTATCCATCTCCCGATTATCTGTCCTATCATCTCTGCTGTTGTCCCGATGCCGAGAAGCGAACTGTTGAAACAGAGGTCGTAGCTCTCAGCGTGTCCCCATCGCTTGCCGGTATAGTAGTTGTAGTATTTCTGTCGTTGCGCCTCGCCGTTGGTGATTATCTTCCTTGCCTCGTCGGGCGTGCATCCACGTCGCTCGCTTACGGCGTCTATGCGGTCGTTGAGGTCGGCGGTGATGAAGATATTGATGACGTTAGGGAAGTCGCGCAACACATAGTCGGCACATCTTCCTACAAACACACACGACTCTTTTTCTGCAGCCTTCTTTATAGCCTCGCTCTGTATGCGGAAGAGGTTGTCTTGCGAGAATTCCGAGTTGTAGAACGTGTTTTGCGATGGGTAGGACGTGCTGCTGTGAAAGATCGACTTGAAGAAGTTCTTGTGTTCGTCGTTTTGCTCGAAATACTCCATGCTGAATCCGCTCTCTTTAGCCGCTATGTTGAGTATCTCGCGGTCGTAGAAACGGCATTTGAAACGCTCGGCAAGCAGTTGGGCGACTATACGTCCTCCACTGCCTATCTGTCTTCCTACGTTGATGATTATCTTACTGTTGTTGTCCATTTGCTATCATTTCTTTATGTTGTCTATTAAATCTTTTCATATATCTCACCATCATCGCAAGCGCCAACAAGGCAGAGATCGTGTCGCTGATGGGCATTGCCGTCCACACGCCGTCGATGCCCATCAGCGGCGGTAGTATGAGGAGCATGGGGATGAGTATCAGCATCTGTCGTGAGAGTGAGAGGAAGATGCTTATCTTTGCCTTGCCAATGCTCTGGAAGAAGTTGGTGACTATCATCTGGTAGCCCACGATAGGCATTGCCGCCATCATGATACGCAGTCCGTTGACGGCGCGTGCAGATAACTCAGCATCGTCGGTAAACAGTCTGACGCATAGTCCTGGCATCAGTTCGGCTACGAGGAATCCCGTCGTGGTGATACATGTGCCTGCTATCATCGCCAGTTTCAGCACCCTCATCAGACGGTCGAATTTCTGTGCACCGTAGTTATACCCTGCTATGGGCTGCATGCCTTGGTTGACGCCAAAGTTGATCATTATGAAGATGAACGCCACGCGGTTGGCAATGCCGTAAGCTCCCACCGCAAGGTCGCCGCCATACTGCAGCAGCCGTTGGTTGATAAATATCGATACGAGGCATGCAGTGGCGTTCATGGCAAATGGCGACACGCCGATGCCGAGGATGTTTTTCACTATTGTAAGGTCGATGCTGTAGATGCCTCTTTTCAGATGAAGCATCTCTTTCGGATTGCAGAACAGGCGTGTCTGCAATACCAAGGCGATGGCCTGCGAGAGTACAGTGGCGTATGCCGCGCCGCTGATGCCCATGTCGAAGGTATAGATAAAGAGCGGGTCGAGTATGCTGTTGAGCACCACGGTAAAGATGGTGATATACATCGCCTCGCGTGGTTTGCTTGCCGCTCGCAGCACGGCATTGGTGCCAAAATATAGATGAGTGATGACATTTCCCAAGAGTATCACTATCATATACTCACGGGCGTAAGGGATGGTCTGTTCGCTGGCTCCGAAGAAGTATAATATTGGGTCGAGAAAGACGAGCGACACTGCCATGAAAAGCAAGCCCACGATGATGTTCAACGTGATGTTGTTGCCGAGAATACGTTGGGCTGAGCTGTAGTCTTTCTGTCCGAGTTTGACGGAGAGATATGACGACGCGCCCACTCCCACTCCTGCGCCGAAAGCTGCCGAGAGGTTCATGAAGGGAAAGGTGACGGCGAGTCCCGATATGGCGAGCGCTCCCACTCCTTGTCCGATAAAAATACTATCCACCATATTATATAGCGATGAGGCGGTCATGGCTATAATGGCTGGAAGGGCGTACTGTAGCAGTAGTCCTCCCACGGGTTTTGTCCCTAATTCAAGTGTTCTTCTGTTACTGTTGTTTTTGTTCATTGTATGTTTTATTCAAATCTTTCAGCTGACGCTATCCGTAGAATTGTCTTGTACGACATATTGTGCCGTGCTATACCTTCTTTAAGTATTGTTTATGAAACATGATGCAAATATAGTGATTTTTTACTAAAATAGCAAGCATTTTCTTTGCTGTTTCATCGTTTTTCATTATCTTTGCACCAATTTAGCACATTTTAGTACGCAAAAATAGGAACATTATTCGAATGAAAGAGATACAAGTGAAAGATTCAGACCTCAGACGTGCCGCCGAACAGGGCATGGACGAATTTGTCGAGGTCTTCTATGACGCCATCAGCGACGCCGTCGGCGGACAACTCACTGCCGACAGCATGGCGCAGCTCAACGCCGACCAGCTGACACTATGGGCCTTCCATGCCCTCCACGAAGAGGTTATGGACGGAGGTTTTGTACAACTTATACACAACGGATGGGGCGACTTCATCTTCCTCAACCCCTTTGCCAAGGCCATAAAGGACTGGGGACTGAAAGACCTCTCAAAGATGATATACGAAGCGAAGAAACTGTATTGGAAATACAAGGACGACATCATGCGCGAATGTACCGACGAGGAGTTTATGCAGATGTTTGAGAGAATGCCTGAATTTGACGACCTCGACGACGACTTTGTGGAGAACGAAGAGAAGTGGACATATCTCGTAGCTGAGTATATCGACAATAACATAAGTAATTTTGCAACAGTAGTAAATGAATAAAGACGAAATAAACATCAGGAAGAAAAGCCCCGTAAACATCAGGAACAAGAAAGCCTCGTTCGAGTATTTTTTTATAGAAGAGTTTACGGCTGGCATCGTGCTTACCGGTACGGAGATCAAGTCTATCCGTTTAGGAAAGGCTTCGCTCGTTGATACTTTCTGCTATATCAACAATGGTGAGATATGGGTGAAGGGAATGAGCGTAAGTCCGTATTTCTACGGTTCGTACAACAATCACGAAATGAAACGAGACAGAAAGCTCCTGCTCAACCGCAAGGAGATACAGAAGCTCGAAAGTGCCACTAAACAAACTGGATATACCATCATTCCCCTACTTGTCTTCATCGACCAGAACGGAAGGGCAAAGATGGACATTGCTCTCTGTAAGGGAAAGAAGGAGTTTGACAAGCGCCAGACTCTGAAGGAAAAGGAAGACAGACGCGAGATGGACCGCGCCATGAAAAGGTATTGAAAGTCTAAAAAGTTAAACTTATATTCTTGAAACGATGAACTTACAAGATATTGTCAAGCAACGTGTCGTGGTGCTCGATGGTGCCATGGGAACCATGATACAACGTTATAGACTTGATGAAAACGATTTCCGAGGAACACGATTTGCCGATGCCGCCACTGAGATGAAGGGCAACAACGACATGCTCAACATCACTTGTCAGCATGTGGTGGAGGACATTCACAGGAAATATCTCTCTGTAGGAGCCGACATAATATCGACAAACACCTTCAGCAGTCAGCGCATATCTCAATCCGACTATCATCTGGAGGACTGCGCACGCGAGATGGCGTATGAAGGAGCAAGGATAGCCCGACGCATGGCCGACGAGTTTTCCACCGCCGACAGACCTCGTTTTGTGGCTGGTTCTATTGGACCTACAAACAAGACTTGTTCTATGAGTCCCGACGTGAGCGACCCTGCCAAGCGTGATGTCACATACGATGAGATGTATGCAGCGTATGAGGAACAAATCGACGGACTGATAGATGGCGGTGTAGATATCCTACTCATCGAGACCATCTTCGACACTCTTAACGCAAAGGCAGCCACCGACGCGGCCCTGACCACAATGCGTAAGAAGGGTAAGCAACTACCCATCATGCTGTCTGTCACCATCAGCGACCTTGCCGGACGCACGCTCAGCGGACAGACACTCGATGCGTTCATGGCATCGGTAGCCTCCTACCCCATCTTCTCCATCGGACTCAACTGCTCGTTTGGAGCAAGACAGATGAAACCCTTCATCGCTGAACTCGCACGCAAGGCTCCGTGGTATGTCAGCGCACATCCTAATGCAGGATTGCCCAACTCCATGGGACTCTACGACGAGACTGCCGAGAGCATGGCGACCCAGATTGCCGAACTCATCGACGAACAACTGGTGAATATCGTAGGTGGATGTTGCGGCACTACCGACGAGTTTATTGAGCGATATATCCCGCTCACCATAGGAAAGACCCCACGCAAGCCACAACCCGCCCCGGACACCATGCGTCTCTCAGGACTCGACATGCTCGACGTGACACCCGAGCTTGGATTTGTCAATGTCGGCGAACGCTGTAATGTGGCTGGTTCCAGGAAGTTCCTGAGACTGATTAAAGAGAAAAACTATGAGGAAGCCATAGGCATTGCACGAAAACAGGTGGCTGATGGTGCACAGGTCATCGACGTCAATATGGACGACGGACTGCTCGACGCCAAGGAGGAGATGAAGACCTTTCTCAACCTCATAGCCGCCGAACCTGACGTGACAAGAGTGCCTTTGATGATCGACTCGTCTAACTGGGATGTGATTACCGAAGGACTGAAATGCGTACAGGGAAAATGTATCGTCAACTCCATATCGCTCAAAGAAGGAGAAGAGGTGTTTATTAGCCATGCACGCGACGTGATGCGATATGGCGCTGCCGTCGTGGTGATGTGTTTCGACGAACAAGGTCAAGCCACTACGTTCGAGCGACGCAAGGAGATAGCAGAGCGCGCATACCACATACTCACCGAAAAGGTGGGCATGAACCCGCTCGACATCATCTTCGACCCTAATGTCCTCGCCATAGCCACTGGCATGGAGGAGCATAACGCCTATGCACGTGACTTTATCAGAGCAACAAACTGGATACGTACTCATCTTCCCGGAGCACACGTGAGCGGAGGTGTCAGCAATCTCTCGTTCTCGTTCCGTGGCAACAACTACATACGCGAAGCTATGCATGCCGTGTTCCTGTATCACGCCATTGCCAACGGCATGGACTTCGGCATCGTCAACCCAGCAACGAAGGTGCTCTACAGCGACATTCCTGCCGACCAGTTACAGATAATAGAAGATGCTATCCTCTTCACTCATGACGATGCGCCCGACCGTCTCATAGACCTGGCCGAACAACTGAAGGCTGAGGCAGACAGGAAGAAGGCGGAAGCAGAGAACGCCAATGCGCAGGGTGATATGGGCAACACATCTCAACAAGTAGAGAAATGGCGCTCAGAATGTCTGGAAAGACGTCTCGAATATGCCTTGATAAAAGGTATAGCTGACTATCTTGACTCCGACCTCGAAGAGGCTCTCGCAAAATATCAGAGGGCGGTGGATATCATCGAAGGACCGCTGATGAACGGCATGAATACCGTAGGCGAGCTGTTCGGAAGTGGAAAGATGTTCTTACCACAGGTGGTGAAGACCGCGCGAACGATGAAAAAGGCCGTGAGCATTCTTCAGCCACATATTGAGGCACAGAAGACCGAAGGAAGTGCAAAAGCAGGAAAGGTGTTGCTTGCCACGGTAAAAGGCGACGTACACGACATTGGAAAGAACATCGTTGATGTGGTGATGACTTGCAACAACTACGAGGTGATAGACATGGGCGTAATGGTTCCCGCCGAACAAATAGTGCGCAAGGCAATAGAAGAGAAGGCCGACATCATAGGTCTCAGCGGACTGATAACACCGAGCCTTGAGGAGATGGTCAACGTGGCACGAGAGATGGAAAAGGCAGGACTGCATATACCTATCATGATAGGTGGAGCAACGACAAGCGAACTCCATGTGGCTCTGAAGATTGCGCCCGTCTATGCAGGACCGGTAGTGTGGATGAAAGACGCTTCGCAAAACCCCATCATCGCAGCACAACTGCTTAACACCACCGAAGGAAGGAATCTCGACCAGACGCTGTCGCATCGCTATCAACAGTTGCGCGACGACTACGAGACAAAGCAGAAACCACTGGCCTCGATAGATGAAGCAAGAAAGAATAAACTTAATTTGTTTTAATAAGGATAAACGTTTTTTTTTAATAAGGAGGTACTTGATTATTTTTAGACAATGATTAAGACAATACTATTCGATATGGGAGGCGTGGTCATCACGCTCGACCAACGTCAAGCCATCGAGCGCTTTAAAAGTCTTGGCCTCGCCGATGCCGAACAGCGCCTCGACGCTTACACCCAACAGGGCATCTTCGGCGACCTCGAAGCAGGAAAGATAACCGACGAGGATTTCAGACGCGAGCTCAGTGTGCTCGTAGGACGCGAACTGTCGTGGAACGAGTGCCGATATGCCTGGATGGGCTACTGCGGTGGCGTGTCTGAACGCAACCTGCAGAAGATGAATGAACTACGTGACAGAGGCTATCGTGTGGTGCTGCTGTCAAACACCAATCCGTATATGATGTCGTGGGTGATGAGCGATGAGTTTGACGGAAAGGGACACTCGCTCGGCTATTATCTCGACGAGGCATATATGAGTTATAAATGTGGTGCTATGAAACCCGATCCTGTCTTCTTCAATGCAGTTATCAAAGGCGAAGCTCTCGTGCCGGAAGAGACTCTCTTCCTCGACGATGGTCCACGAAACATCGCTGCCGCCGACGCCCTCGGCATCAAGACCCTGCTTGTGGATAACGGTGAGGACTGGACAGGAAAGATTGAAGAGAAACTTAAAGCATTATCATAAGGTGAAAAAGACAACAATCATGAGAAGATTGACAACATTATTTATGCTTGCCATAGCCTTAATGGCATCGGCACAGTCGAAAAGAGAATTCCGTGGCGCATGGATACAATGCGTCAACGGACAGTTTCAGGGCATGTCAACACAAAAGATGCAGAGCATACTGAGCTACCAGCTCGACGAACTGCAAAAAGATGGTTGTAACGCCATCATCTTCCAAGTGAGGCCTGAGTGCGATGCCCTCTACGAGAGCCGCATGGAGCCATGGAGCCGCTTCCTCACGGGTACACAAGGCAAGGCGCCCAGTCCTTATTGGGATCCTCTGAAATGGATGATCGAGCAATGTCATAAGCGTGGCATGGAACTGCATGCATGGATCAACCCTTATCGTGCGAAGACAAAGACCACCACACAGTTGGCGTCAAACCATATCGCCATACGCCATCCCGAGCGTGTCTTCTCTTACGACGGACAGTTTATCATGAACCCTGCTATGGAAGAAAACCGCAAGTATATATGCAATGTCGTAGGCGACATACTCAGACGCTATGACGTTGACGGACTGCATATCGACGACTATTTCTATCCCTACCCTGCAGCAGGACAAACCATCCCCGACGCACAGCAGTTCCGCACCATGTCAAATGGTATAAAAGACCTTGGCGACTGGCGACGTTACAATGTCAACCTCTTCATACGTCAGCTCCACGACACCATAGCCAACGTGAAGCCGTGGGTGAAATTTGGCGTGTCGCCTTTCGGCATTTACAGAAACAGGAAATCGTCGCCCATAGGCAGTAATACTAACGGCCTGCAGAACTACGACGACCTCTATGCCGACGTGCTGCTTTGGATTAACAACGGGTGGATAGACTACTGTGTACCACAGATTTATTGGCAGATAGGGCATCCAGCAGCCGACTACGAAGAGCTCATAGGTTGGTGGAGCCGTTATGCCGGCGGACGACCTCTGTTTATAGGCGAGGACGTGGAGCGCACAGTGAAATATACCGACCCTTCAAATGTCAATAGTCATCAGCTTCCAGCAAAGATGAACCTACATCAGCAGCATCGCAACGTGCAGGGTACAGTGCTGTGGTATGCAAAGGCTGCGGTGGACAACGTAGGTAACTATGGTACGCTGTTGCGAACCAACTATTGGCGCACCCCTGCCCTCCAGCCACTCATGCCTTTCATCGACGGCAAGGCTCCGAAGAAGCCAAGAAAGGTGAAGCCCGTATGGACAGAGGACGGCTATATCCTCTTCTGGACGGCGCCGAAGGGCAAGGGATGGAAAGACGAGGCTGTGAAATATGTGGTCTATCGTATTGCCAAAGGAGAGAGATTCGACATCTATAATCCCAACAATATTGTGGCAATAACCACCGACACTTATTACAAACTGCCCTATCATAACGGTAGTGAGAAATATACCTACGCCGTGACTGCTCTCGACCGTATGCAAAACGAGAGTAAACCTGCGAAGACAAAGGTGAAGCTATAAGATTTCAAAACATTTATCCAAACAAATTGTTGCAGATATGGCAGACAACAGTACAAGCAGATCACGACGCACTCCCAAACCAGCTCCGGTAGATAATACCTATGCCCATCTCCAGCCACAAGCCCTCGACGTGGAAAGGGCTGTGCTTGGTGCGCTGATGATCGACCGCGACGCTTATACCATAGTGTGCGAGATATTACGCCCTGAGAGCTTCTACGAGAAACGTAATCAGCTCATCTTTGAGGTGATAAGAAGCCTTAGCATGGCTGAGAAACCAGTGGATATCCTTACCGTCACCGACGAATTGGAGAAGAAGGGGTATCTTGAGAAAGCAGGCGGACCGCTATATATCACCGAACTCGCCTCTAAGGTGGCATCGTCAGCCAATATAGAATATCACGCACGTATCGTGGCGCAGAAATTCCTCGCCCGACAACTCATCTCCTTTGCCAGCACAATAGAGACAAAGGCTTTCGACGGCACGGTGGACGTGGACGACCTCATGCAGGAGGCTGAAGGCTCGCTCTTCGAACTCTCCCAGCGTAACATGAAGAAAGACTATACGCAGATCGACCCTGTCATTACCAACGCCATCAACGTGATACAGAAGGCGGCGGCTAACAAGGACGGTCTCACCGGCGTGCCTTCAGGTTACCATAAGCTCGATGATATCACCAGCGGATGGCAACCCTCTGACCTCGTCATCATCGCAGGTCGTCCGGCCATGGGAAAGACCTCGTTTGCCCTGTCTATGGCAAAGAATATCGTCGCCGACTACCGTGTGCCCACAGCTTTCTTCTCTCTCGAAATGAGCAACGTGCAACTGGTCAACCGTCTTATCTCCAACTGCTGCGAGATACAGGGTTCGAAGATCCTCAGCGGACAACTGAAACCCGACGAATGGGATCGTCTCGACAAGCGTATCAACAATCTCATCGGTGCTCCGCTATATGTTGACGACACTCCTGCCTTGTCGGTATTTGAACTGAGAACAAAGGCAAGACGACTGGTGCGCGAACACGGCGTGAAGCTCATCATGATAGACTATCTCCAGCTCATGAACGCTCAAGGCATGCAGTTTAGCGGACGACAGGAAGAGGTGTCAACCATCTCCCGATCGCTCAAAGGGCTTGCGAAAGAGCTCGACATACCCATCCTCGCACTCAGTCAGCTGAACCGTGGCGTGGAGTCGCGTGAAGGTCTTGAAGGAAAACGACCACAGCTGAGCGACCTCCGTGAGTCGGGAGCCATCGAGCAGGATGCCGACATGGTGCTCTTCGTCCACCGACCAGAATACTACCATATCTTCCAGGACGACAAGGGACGCGACCTGCACGGCATGGCGCAGATCATCATAGCCAAGCACCGTAAGGGTGCCACGGGCGACGTACTCCTCACCTTCCGTGGCGAGTTCACCCGCTTTGAGAATCCCGAAGACTCCTCGCTCCGTCCTATGCCAGCCAACGAAGGCGAAATCGTCGGGTCGAGAATCAATGGTGGCGACTCAGGTGCCGCCGACTTCCCTCCGTATAACCCTACCGACATTCCGCCCATGGACGGGCCGATGCCGTTTTAACATACACCAATACCAATGAAACAACGTTTATTATTTGTTTGTCTCGGAAATATTTGTCGCTCTCCTGCCGCCGACGGTATTATGAAAGCCATGGTGGAGAAGAGAGGATTGTCACACATGTTTGAAATTGACTCATGTGGCATCGGACCGTGGCACGTGGGCGAGTTGCCCGACTCACGCATGCGACGTCACGGTCACGACCATGGTTACCGCTTCGACCATCGTGCCCGACAGATAAGAAGGGAGGACTTCGACCGTTTTGACCATATCATAGTGATGGACCACGAAAACTATCGCACCATCACCTCCATGGCACCCGACAACACGTCGAAGGCAAAGGTGGAGATGATAGCACAATATATCTCTAACCATAAGAATGTCGATGTCGTGCCCGATCCATACTATGGAGGCGACAAAGGCTTCGAACTCGTCATCGAACTGCTCGAAGACGCATGCGAGGGAATAATTGACACATTATCTTAGAATAATAAAAATCATAAGGTAAGCTCAATATTTGTTATTAGACAAT